>ERZ772897.518-NODE-518-length-46940-cov-9.662280_pt1 | contig 46940 bp, 43 predicted proteins | sample MGYA00512125_ERZ772897 | MGnify/ENA primary metagenome ERZ772897 (study PRJEB29015, sample SAMEA2737660) | human gut metagenome | biome: human gut; feature: human-associated habitat; material: faeces | place: China | collected 2012 ... | reverse complement strand
TGCCACTTCCGTGTAAGTGGTAGTAATGCTAAATATATATGTGCCAGCACACTAGCTTTAGACGAAGAACTTGAAATGAATGTATATGAAGAAGAAATAGAGGTATGTGAATTTCCACAATGCATGGAGTATGTTCAAGTATATCGAATTTTTTGTGACGTCTTTGACCTTGGGGAAAAGCGGGAGAAACTTCAAATACTCAAGGAAGGAATTGTTATTGAAATTCGAAATAAAGAAGATGGTCATAACGTTCCACACATCCATGCTCATTATCAAGGAGAAAATATTTCAATTTCATTAATTGATGGGGAAGTACTGGCTGGAAATATTCCCAAGAAGAATCAGAAGATTGCAGTAACGTGGGTTATTGAGAACCTTGAAATGTTAAGAGCATCATGGGAAAACAAGCATGGTCTTATCAAATTCCCGGATATGATTATAAAAATACAGAGTGATTGGAAAGATGGAAAAAATCCTTAGTAGTAAGTCTTTCCATTTTACTACCAATTTTACTACTAACAGGTAGTAACAACTTGCAGGGCTCTGCTCTGATTTGCCACAATCTGTAATTTCAGAGCATTTTACAATAACCCCGAAATCCCTTGCAAAACAGGGCATTCCGGGGCAAAATAAGGAGAAACAAAACTATGATTAGAGTACTTTTCATCTGCCACGGCAACATCTGCCGCAGCACAATGGCACAATTCGTTTTTCAAGACATGGTAAACAAAGCCGGTCTTGCCGATAAAATTTTTATTGATTCAAAAGCAACCAGCACGGAGGAGATAGGCAATCCGCCGCACAGAGGAACAGTTCAAAAAATGAACGAGCTGGGGATACCGATGCAGCCGCACTTTGCATCTCAGGTAAGAAAGAGTGACTATGATAAATTTGATTATATAATTGGAATGGACAAGTGGAATTATAAAAATATGATGCGTATTTTTGGCGGAGATTCTGATGGGAAGGTGTCACTGTTGCTTGAATTTGCTGGGAGTGGAAGAGATATTGCCGATCCTTGGTATACAGGAAACTTTGATGAAACATACAGAGATGTTAAAGAGGGATGTGAAGCATTGCTTGATGTGTGCAGGAATATAGTGTGAAAAATAAGATTGAAAGTCATTGATACAGTACATTAAGTGACTTCAAAAACATTCAGCGTTTGCCAAACAGCCAAAAAATTGTAATCTATGGGTGATACGAATTGTTGATGTAATATTACACATATGTTAAAATTATATTTGGTACGATGAATTTTGATAAAAGGGTTAAACTTTTTGGAGAGGTGAGGCTCTGAATGAATTGGAATTATGATTTTTACATGGCATCGTCAGTTGTTTTGATGGTGCTCATAATATATTACTATCGGGTTGCTGAGCTTGGCAAACTTTCGAGAAGAATATATGGATACTTTTTAATAATCTGTTTTGCCTGCTGTGTGACGGATATGTTTGCAAGCCTTGTGCTTATCAGGCATTTTCACGAGATGATAGTGCTTAATTATCTGGGACAGATGGTGGCATATTCATTTCAGCATTTAGTGCCATGCATGTACTTTTTGTATATAGTATCTTTGGCAAAAGAAAATGACCATTTTAAAGGAAGAAAGTTACTTTGGTTTATTCCGGCGGCTATTGAGCAATGTATGATATGGACAGATTACTTTACGAATGCTTTGTTTAAATATTCCGTAGAGGGAGGGTATCAGCGTGGACCGTTTATGCCTGTTTTGCTTGTGTGCACTATATATTATTTTGCAGCAGCTATGTTTCAGGCTTTTTCAAAAGACAGTGTTATGGAAATGCGTTACAAGCTCGTTACTGTCTTGTTTATGTTTTTGAGTTTGGTTGCTATGCTTGTACAGATGCTTAATCCGATGCTGATGGTCATAGGGGCAAGCAGTGCGCTCGGCTGCCTTATAATGCAGATGACTTTGCAAAATCCTATACTTATCATGCAGGCAAATCATAAGGAAATTGAAGCCCGTGAAGCTGCTGAGGAAGCCAATAAAGCTAAAAGTACATTCATTGCAAATATGTCACATGAAATAAGAACGCCTATGAATGCGATATGCGGAATGGCTGATATTTTAGGTAAATGCGAACTTACCGAACTTGAACACGAGTATGTTGATACAATACAGACGGCGGCAGATTCACTTTTGTCTATTATAAATGATGTTTTGGATTTTTCAAAAATAGATGCGGGAAAGATGGAACTTTGTCCCGTTGAATATCGGTTTGACACATTTATTGAGGGTATAGAGAATGTCATTGCGGCAAGAATTTTTGATAAAAAACTTGAGTTTGAAGTTTTGATGTCAAAAGATATTCCGGTTTGTCTTTATGGTGATTGTGCCAAGATAAATCAGGTACTTGTTAATATATTAAGCAATGCAGTTAAATTTACTGACAAGGGTAAAATTAAACTTGACATAGATTCAAGATATATAAATGACGATGTTGTGGAGCTTAGTTTTGCAATAAGTGACACGGGTATAGGCATTAGAGATGAGGATATGGACAAGCTGTTCAATCAGTTCAGTCAGGTTGATGCTATGCGTAACAGAAAAAGGGAGGGAACCGGGTTAGGTCTCGCTCTTGCAAAGAATATTGTACAGATGATGAACGGAAGTATAGAGGTTCAGAGTGAGTACAATGTGGGAAGTTGTTTTACTGCTAAGATAAGACAGAGAGTATGTGAAGAACAAAATACTGATATTAAAAAACATGCCCTTGAAAAATATAAGAATAAAGTTATATTTGTATATGAAAATGATTACAGTAGCAGAAAGCATCTGCTTGAAATTCTCAAACAGCTTGGTCAGAATACAATTTGTGTCAATTCCATAGACGAGATTGGCAGGGAAGTGTATAATATATATTCGGATAGTGACAAAATTTTTATATATAATTACTTTGATTATCAAAGAGTTAAAAATATATTGGCTGATAATGATATGTTTGGCAATATAGAAAAAATAGCATTGCTTGAATTTTATACTGTTTTTTCTGAAAATGATGTACCAGAATTGTACATAAGAAAGCCTTTTGACCTGTTTAAGGTTTACAGGGTTTTATTTGAAAAGAAATCTGATATGGCTAAGGAGGCTTATGTACCTCAAAAAGGCATAGTGAGAAAAAATCTAAGCAGTGAAGTTGAGACTGATATTGACAGCGTTCCTAAAAAAACACAGGAAGTTTCAAACGAGAAATTTAAAGACGCGAGGGTTGCTGTTGTCGATGATAATAAAGTTAATTTAAGGGTTGCTGTAACCCAATTGAGAGAGTTTGGGGTTATTCCGGAAGTATTTTCAAGTGGAGAGGCAATTTTAAAGGCACTTGGCAGAGGCAGACAGTATGATATGATTTTTATGGATCATATGATGCCTGAGATGGATGGGGTTGAAACTACAAAATATATCAGAGCCATGTCATCGGAGTATTGTAAAAATGTACCTGTTATTGCACTTACTGCAAATGCCATAACAGGTGTTGAAACAGAATATAAGGCAGCTGGAATGAATGACTGGCTGTTTAAGCCTGTTAAGCTTGATGATCTTAAATCCATGATAATTAAATACCTGCCGGATTAAGAAAAGGTGTTACCTCAGTACATCTGATGCATTACCGGGGGATAAAAGTTATCCGGGATTTGGAAAAGGGGGATTAAGATGGATGGAAAAATTTTTGAAAAATTGATTGATGTATCGGAGTGTGCGTTTTTCATTTCAAAATCCGGCGGCGATATGGAAATTACATATGCCAGCAGGAAATTTTACTCAATGCTTCAATATTCAAAAGAAGAATTTGAGGAAAAATATAACAACAGTCTTATGGCGGTTATCCTGCCCGAAGAAAAGCAGAAGGTCAAAAACCTTATTGCAAGGCAGTTTGCAGCTGGTGGAACAGTAAAGGTTGAATGCAGGGTAAAGAGAAAAGACGGGACGATTGCGTGGCTGGCAATTTCAGCAAAAAGTATTTTACATATGATGGAAAATAAATTTTTCTGTTCTTGTCAGGATGTTACAAAGTCTAAAAATAATGTTGAGAGTGTATTTAAGGCTAAACATGAGATTGATGTTATTGCAAACAGCATCCCGGGTGGAGTGATCAAGATACGAATGAAAGACATGAAAATTCTTTATGCAAATGACGGATACTTTATGCTTTCAGGTTATTCCAGAGCTGAATTTCACATGAATTTTGGAGACTATTGTGACCGCATAATACATCCGGCTGATATGAAAATGGTTATGGGTACATTTGGCACCACTGTGGAAAATCATGGACTTTTGGGCTTTGAACACAGATTGCTTGGGAAAATGGGGCATACTAAGTGGGTTTATGTAAATGGAAGAAAGATTGATGATGAGAGTGGAGACGATGTATATCTGTGCGTTCTTATGGACATTACGTCAAGAAAAAGCATGGAGGCAGAGTTTGAAGAAAATGCGAGACGTTTCAAATATGTTTCGGAGTATCTAAAGGAGTCTATGTGGACATACGATATAAAAGAAAAAAAGTTTTCTATGAGTGGAAGTCTTGGCGAGGCTTTTTCGGAAGAAAAATTTTTAAACACATGGGATGACTTGCCAGATATTCTTGAACTGTTTCATCCTGATGATGTAGAAATATTCAAAAAAAGGATAAAAGAAAGAATAGAAAAAGCAGGCAGCAGCCGTTACATATACCGAATAAGGGACAACAGCGCACTTTTTAAAAATGTTGAAATATGTTCTGTGTCGGTTTCAGATGATGGTGGAAAAAAGCCGGATAAAATTTATTCAGTGGTCAGAATAGTTGATATGGCTGATGGAATTTCGGCAGTTCTTGATAAAGAAAGAGAAGAAATATCAGGTCAGAATAAACTTATAAATATGGCTAAGTCGGCACAGGCTAAAGCTGAGGATAATATTACATCACTTATGCCGTATGCATCATTTATGAATGCGGCAGAAAAAATCTTGAGTGGCAGAAAAGATGATGACCATTATGCTCTTGTATGTGCAGATATAAATGAGTTTAGAAAATTCAGCCACAATTATGGATTTTCAATAAGTAACAGAATTTTGGAAGAGTTTTCAAAGACGCTTCTTGCAAATCTTGCACAGGATGGTGTCTGCTCAAGGGTTGATGGAGATTATTTTGTTGTGCTTTTGAAATACGAACGTCACAAAGATCTTTTGAAGATGATGTCATCTATGGTTAAGTCAAGAAATATTGCAAGTGAAGAAGAAAAAGAAGTAAATATAGAGTTTGGTACAACTACAGGAATTTATCTTGTACAGGAAACGGATTGTGAACTGCTTGAAATGCTTGAAAAAGCAGATATGGCAAGAAGAAGCATCAAAGGGCTTCGTGGAAATCACTACGCTATTTACACTGATGACCTTAAGAGTGAGCAGTTTAAAGAAGAAGATGTTATCGAGCAGATTCATGATGCGGTAAGAAATCATGACATAGAGATATGTTATATGCCTAGAATATGCGGTGATAAAGATAATATTGTAGGCTGCAAAGCAGTACCAAGGGTTCAGTTGAAGGATGGTCAGGTTCTTGAATCTGACGATTTGATGAGACTTATTGAGCGTGGCGGAAAGCTGAACAGCTTTGCACTTGCTACATTGTCATTGGTATGCTGCAGTGTTGGTGCATGGAAAAAAATGGGCAATAAAATAGTTCCGTTTTCAATTGAGATGACTGCAAGTGAACTTTCAGATAAAAATATTGTTAAAAAGATAGATGATATTGTAGTGAAACAGAATGGCATTGAGCCTGAAAATGTTATTATAGAAATTCAGGAGAGGTATCTTGCCGATATGACTACAGTGCTTGAGATGGCTATAGAAGAATTATGTGCAAGAGGATACAAAGTCATCATAAGCAGATTCGGAACTGACCATACGGCAGTACATTCCATTAGGAAACTGAGTGTGACAGGTATAAAGTTCCACGGTGAATATTTTAATAAATATATGACTTCAAAGAAAGAATGCATTATTCTGAGTAAAACCGTGGAGATGGCAAAAAGTTTAGACCTTACAGTCACATGTGGAGGAATACATACGCCTATGCAGGAGGAATTTGCAAAGAAAATAGGCTGTGAGATGTTTGAGGGCGATATGTATTACGGTGCAGTGAGAAGCAATGTGTTTGAAAAATGTTTCCTTGAAAGTAAGTCAAAGGAGACAAATTAGTACGATACTGTTACAGGTTGCATTATCGCATAAATGTGTGTAAAATAATATTTATGATTTAATATTGAAGAAAAGTTAAAGGAGATAAAAAATGATTGACATAAGATTTCTGAGAGAAAATCCGGATATTGTTAAACAGAACATTAAAAATAAGTTTCAGGATGACAAGCTTCCGTTAGTAGATGAGGTTATAGAGTTTGATGCTAAGTCAAGACAGGCAAAGCAGGATGCGGATGAACTTCGTGCTTCAAGAAAGTCAATCTCAAAAGAGATTGGCGCACTTATGGCACAGGGTAAGAAAGAAGAAGCAGAGGCAAAGAAAGCAGAAGTTTCAAAAAATGCTGAAAAGCTTGCAGAGTTAGAAGAGCTTGAAAAAGAATATCAGGAAAAAGTTAAAGAGAGAATGATGGTTATTCCAAACATCATTGACCCAAGTGTTCCTATCGGTAAGGATGACAGTGAAAATGTTGAGATTGAGAAGTTTGGTGAGCCTGTAGTTCCTGATTTTGAAGTACCTTATCATACAGAAATCATGGAAAAATTTGATGGTATTGACCTTGATGCAGCAGGAAAAGTTGCAGGAAACGGTTTCTATTATCTTATGGGAGATATTGCGAGACTTCATTCGGCAGTTATATCCTATGCAAGAGATTTTATGATTGACAGAGGATTCACATATTGTGTACCACCTTTTATGATTAGAAGCAATGTAGTTACTGGTGTTATGAGTTTCGCCGAGATGGATGCCATGATGTATAAGATAGAGGGTGAAGATTTATACCTTATCGGAACAAGTGAGCATTCAATGATTGGTAAATTTATAGATACAATTGTTGACGAGAAAGAACTTCCAAAAACTCTTACAAGTTATTCTCCTTGCTTTAGAAAAGAGAAAGGTGCTCATGGAATAGAAGAGCGTGGAGTTTATCGTATACATCAGTTTGAAAAGCAGGAAATGATAGTTGTATGTAAGCCGGAAGAAAGCAAAATGTGGTTTGACAAATTATGGCAGAATACAGTTGATTTGTTCAGGAGTCTTGATATACCTGTACGCACGCTTGAGTGCTGTTCAGGTGATTTAGCAGATCTTAAAGTTAAATCTATCGACGTTGAAGCATGGTCACCACGTCAGAAGAAATATTTTGAAGTGGGAAGCTGCTCAAATCTTGGAGATGCACAGGCACGTCGTCTTCAGATTCGTGTCCGTGGAGAGAATGGAGAAAAATATTTTGCACATACTCTCAACAATACAGTTGTTGCACCACCTAGAATGCTTATAGCTTTCCTTGAAAATAATCTTCAGGCAGATGGAAATGTTCGCATTCCTGAAGCACTCAGACCATACATGGGCGGCAAGGAATTTTTAGGAAAATAGATATAGGCATATCGATGAATTGGAGGGATTGCACATGAGGCTTGAGAGGAAAAACCTTGAAAGAAAGACAGATGAGAATGTACATGAGTGCAAGCAATGCGGACGCATACTTAACAAAATGTACAGAGACGAGATATGTCCCGAGTGCAAGGATTTAAACTTATTTGCAGAGGTTAAAGACTACATCAGAGAGAATGATGTAAAGGAAATAGATGTTGCAGATCATTTTGGGATACCGGTTGTAAAGGTTAGAAGATGGATAAGAGAAGGTCGTATCCAGTACAAAGAAGGTGAGCACATCACACCGATTCATTGTCAGATTTGTGGAAAAACGATAGATTTCGGAGCTGTATGTCCGGAATGCAGAAGAAAGAACGGACTTCACATATATGCTAAAAAGAGCTATAGTGATGATGACATTCACAATGCGATGAGATTCCTTGGAAAAGAGGAAGAAGGCAGAAGATATTAGTGTATTGTATCATTGATGTAATACACTGGATTAAAAACAGTACGGAGTTTATTCGTACTGTTTTTTGTCGACAAATAAAAAATTGATATTAGGGTATGAAAGGATAAGAATGGCAGCCAAAAAAAAGAAAAAGATTGAATTTAGATATTATAGAATGCCTACGGGAAATTCATTTCTAGCTTTGCTGGGTGAAAAGTGGGTACGTTCATACGGACAGGGAATAGACTATCTTCATTTTCATAATTGTATGGAAATAGGATATTGTTATGACGGAGAAGGAATATTATCCATTGGAGAAAGAGATTATACTTATAAAGGGGGGCAGTTTTCAATCATTCCAAGGAATTGTCCACATACTACTACAAGTTTGGCAGGTACGGTGAGCAGATGGGAGTATTTGTTTGTTGATGTCGGAGAAATGTTGGGATGTATATATCCTGATGGAATAAACAAAAAGAATATAGAGGCGATGATTTTGAGAATAAATGCAAAGCCGATGTTTTGCGAATCAAAGGAATTTCCGGATATTGCAAAAAGAATATTACATATATTTGATGTTGTACGTAAAGCAGATGAGTATTATGTTGAAGAAACAAAGGCACTGCTCAACGAATTGCTGATAATGATTGCAAGATTAAATATTCATGTGGTACAGCAGAAAGTTCATGAGGCTAAAGCAGAAAAAACAAGTGCTTTTATTTCTGATGCATTGAGTTATATAAGTGACTACTATATGGAACCACTTAAGATTGAGAAGCTTGCTGCACAATGTCATATAAGTGAAACACATTTTAGAAGACTGTTTTCAGATTACATGAGTATTGGGCCATTAGAGTATATAAATCTTGTAAGGATACAAAATGCATGTGAGATGTTAAAAAAGACAGATGAGATGGTAGCTGATATTGCATATAAGTGTGGATTCGGTGTATTGTCAACATTTAACCGTAATTTTAAACAAATTATGGGGTGTCCTCCAAATGAATGGAGAAAAAAACCGGAAAATTTTGAGCAACAAATACTAAAGGCACAGGTGCATTCAGAAGAAGGATGGTAAAATTGCACAAACGATGATTGAAAATGCACAGTATATGATTGAAAATGCAAACTACATATTTAAATGAAATAGTATAATATGTACATCGAAAACGATAAAAAACACTTAAATGTGTACAAAATGACGAATAGTACATGTTATGAGGTAATAAAAGGAGGAAAATTCATGAGAAAAAAGATTTTGAGTGTGTTGCTTTGTGCAACAATGGTAACGGCTATGATGACAGGCTGTGGAAAGTCATCAGATGACAAGAGTGCAGATAGCGGAAAGGCATCAAGTGATGCAAGCAGCAAATCAAGCGGACCCGTAAAATTAACTGTTTGGGGTGCAGAAGGCGATCAGGATTTCTTAAAAGGAATTGTAGAAAATTTTAAGAAAGCATATTCTGATCAGAAGTTTGATATTGAAATCGGTGTTGAATCAGAGTCAACTGCAAAAGATACTGTATTGAAAGATATTGAGGCAGCAGCAGATGTTTATTCATTTGCAAGTGATCAGCTTGCTGACCTTGTAAGAGCTGGTGCATTGGCAAATGTAGACAGTGATGAACTCAGCAGTGTGTATTCAAAAGCAAATAAAACTATTGATGATATAAAGAGTGCAAATGTTGATGATTCTATCGAGGCATCATCAATAGACGGAAAGATGTATGCATTCCCAACTTCAGGAGCAAATACATATTTCCTTTACTATGATAAGTCAGTTATTTCAGAAAAGGATGCAGCAAAATGGGATACCATTCTTGCAGATGCCAAAAAAGCAGGCAAGAAAGTAGGTATGACACTTAACTCAGGCTGGTATCTTGCATCATATTTCTATGGAGCAGGCTTTACTACAGGTCTTAATGAAGATGGAACTACTACAATGGACTGGAATGGTACGAGTGCTGATGGTATCAAAGGTGCGGATGTTGTAAAAGCTATGCTTGGTATTACATCTGATTCGGCATTCAAACCTGTTGCAGATGGAAAGATGTCAGATGCTATTCCGACAGGAGATTACTGTGCAGTAATTTCAGGTGTTTGGGATAGCCAGAACGCACAGAAAGTATGGGGGAAAAATTATGCAGCTATTAAGCTTCCTACATATACTCTTAAGGGCAAACAGGTTCAGATGAAACCTGCATACGGATATAAGATGGAAGGTGTAAATGCATATTCAAAGAATTTAGGATGGGCTACACTTCTTGCTGAGTATATTTCAAATGAGGAATCTCAGACTGCGCACTTTGACCAGGTTGAGACACCTCCTACAAATAAGGTATCACTTGAAAGTGAAGCTCTTAAATCAAACATTGCAGTACTGGCAGCAACATCAGAAGGAGATATAGGTGTTATTCAGAGTGTAGGTGGAAAATATTGGGATCCTACAAAGACATTTGGTGAGATGATTGCTAAACATAAACTTTCAGTAACAGATGACAAGGCAATTCAGAAAGCATTAGATAATCTTGTATCAGGTGTGACAGCATCGTTGGATTAGTTGACATTAGTGCTTAAAGTTGGGGGCAGATATATATCACGATATATATGTCTGCCCATTTTGTAAAGGAGAAAAGGTTATGGTGAATCAGTCAAAAGTTAGTGTTGCATCAGCGATTAGAGGATTCTTCAGAGCTGTTTGTGGTTTTTTCTCTGGTTTTGGAACGGCAGTTGCTAAAGGTGATTTATTTGTAAAATTATCGTTATTATGGTGGGGGGCAGGATATGTCAGACGTAAGCAATATATAAAAGCGGCAATCATGACTGTTTTAGAAGTGGCAATTATTCTGTTCACTGCTTTTTTTGCAATGGATTATGTTCCAAAATTCGGAACATTAGGAACGGTAAAAGCAGAGAAAATTTTTAATGCTAATACAATGAAGAGCGAGTGGAATGATTATGACCATTCATTTAAAATTCTGCTGTTTTCAATTTTTAGTTTTGTTGTATGGTTTGCAGCAATTGTAGTCTGGATGAAAAACATGATGAGTGTTTACAGACTTCAGCTTCTAGAAGAAGAAGGAAAACATATAAATACATTTAAGGAAGATTTAAGGTTATATATTGAAGAAAAATTTCATATCACTCTTTTAGCACTTCCTGTACTTGGTGTTGTAGTATTTACATTGATTCCTATATTATTACTTGCTTTTGTAGCTTTTACTAATTATGATCAGAGTCATATGCCGCCTTCTCAGCTTTTTACATGGGTTGGTTTTAAAAATTTTGTTTCGCTGTTTGGCGGAGGTGGTCTTACATCTACATTTGGTTATTCATTTGTGCGTGTTTTGGGATGGACACTTGTGTGGTCATTCTTTGCTACAATTACAACTTATATTGGCGGAATACTGTTAGCGTTGTTCTTAAATAGCAAAAAGACAAGATTACCTAAGCTTTGGCGTACATTGTTTGTTATAACTATTGCTGTTCCACAGTTTGTATCATTGCTTCTTGTAAGAAACTTTTTTGCTGACAGTGGAATTGTCAACACGATATGCTCCAATATCGGATTGACGGGATTTTTAAGAGATATTGGTATGATATCTACTACATATATCCCATTTCTGTCTGCTCCTGGATGGGCACATGTCATGATAATTCTTATAAATATCTGGGTAGGTGTACCATATCAGATGCTTATAGCTACGGGAGTATTGATGAATATACCGGAAGATCAGCTTGAAAGCGCAAGAGTTGACGGAGCAAAGCCATTTCAGATATTTAGAAAAATTACAATGCCGTATATGTTGTTTATTACAGGACCGGCTCTTGTCACAGATTTTGTAAAGAATATAAATAATTTCAATGTTATCTATTTGTTGACACAGGATGTATATACAACAACAAACCAGTCATTAGCGAATTCACAGGCACAGGAAGTCGATTTGCTTGTTACATGGCTGTTCAGACTTACACAGGATTATTACAATTACAAGATGGCATCAGTAATTGGTATCGTAGTCTTTATTATTTGTTCTGTATTTACTTTAATAGCATTTAATTTTATGATTAAAGGAGATAAGGAGGGAACGTATCAATAATGAAGATAAAAAAAATGAAAGATGCGCGTGCATCGCGGATTATATTACATAATGTTTTATTAGGAGTTTTAGCATTTATATGGCTGATTCCTATTGTATGGCTGTTTTGTACATCATTTAGTGAATATTCAGGAATGAATACAAGTACATTTTTCCCAAAGAAATGGAGTGCCATACACTATGTTAAATTGTTCCATCCGGATACAGTTTCACAATTCCCACAGTGGTTTATCAATACATTTGTTGTAGCATGTGCAACGTGTATAATATCTACATTATTTGTACTTATGGTAGCATATGCAACATCAATAATGCGCTTCCCTATGAGAAAGCCATTGATGAATATGGCGGTTATATTAAATCTTTTTCCGGGAATGCTGGCGATGATTGCTGTATATTTTGTATTGAAGACATTTAATCTTACAAACAGCTATGCAGGACTTATTATGGTATATTCTGCATCGTCAGGTCTTGGATATCTTATTGCAAAGGGTTTCTTCGATACTATACCGAGAGCACTTTGTGAAGCTGCACGCATTGACGGCTGCAGTGAGGCAAGAATATTTTTTCAGATTGTAATCCCTATGAGCCGTCCGATTATTGTGTATACAGTTATAAGCAGTTTCCTTGTACCATGGATGGATTTCGTATATGCAAAGATGATATTGAACTCAGGTGTATCTTCTAAGTATACAGTAGCTATCGGACTTTATAAGATGCTTGATAAAATGCTTATCAATGAATATTTTACTCAATTCTGTGCAGGCGGAGTTTTGGTATCTATACCTATTTCGATATTGTTTATGATAATGCAGAAATTCTATGTAGAAGGTGTTACAGGTGGGGCTGTAAAAGGTTGATAGATTATTCTGCTTATAGCAGAAAAAGCAGATTGCGGCTTGAAAATTATGTTTTTGAGTCGCAAATTTTTTATAATGTGGAAAGTTATGGGGATATCAGAATGTATTTTGGGTAAAAAATTCCGATTAAGAAAGGGAAATTTTAAATGGATGTGAAAAAGAGACGTGGACCATGGAAAACACCAAATATTACGGCAGACGGGCTGAAAATATTTGCAGCAATAATAATGCTGATACAAAATATAGGTATTATTGTTATTGAAAAAGGAATGATAGGGCTTGATGGATATACTCAGTCACAGCTTTCCGAAGCTATGGCAAAAGATTCGAAACTTATGACATTGGCAGGCGTAGGTTCTATTATGCAGCTGATAGGAGGATTAGCTGTTCCGATATTTGCTTTTTTGCTTGTAGAAGGATTTTTGAAAACATCAAGTTATAGCAGGTATCTTATATCGATGGTTATTTTGGCCGTTATAAGTGAGATACCGTATGATATTGCGACAAGTAATAAGATGGTGGATTTGTCAAGTCAGAATGCACTTGTAACCATGTGTATATGTCTTTTAATGTTGTATTTTCTGCGTATGTTTAAAGAAAGAAATGGAATAATGTATGCAGTCGTCAGATTGATTATAGTATTGTGTGCAATAGTGTGGGTAACTTTATTTAAGGCACAATTCGGTCTTTGTATGGTATTGCTTACGGCAATTTTTTATATTTTTTATTCAAAAAATGCATTAAAAACTTTTTTGGGAATGCTTGCAAGTCTGTTGTATGTTACCGGACCGTTATCTTTTTATGGGATATGGTGCTATACGGAAGAACGTAAAAATATTCTTCCTAAATATGTATATTATGCATTTTATCCGTTACATTTATTGGTATTGTGGGCTATAGTAAAGATATTTATGTAAAACTTGCAATTTTATTAATGCTCCTCTACAATGTGAACAAAGAATTTTTCTGCATACATAGCATGTGTACAGTTAATAAAAAACAAAGAAGGAGCTTAAATGGATGTCAGGAAACAAGAAGATAGAGTATAAAAAGGAAGTATCCGTTACAGAGAATACAGTGCAATTGCAGCGTGAACAAAATAAAATTACAATAGGTGATGTTGCAGAAGCACTTGGAGTATCTAAAACAACCGTGTCACGTGCAATATCAGGAAAAGGAAGAATAGGTGAAGTGACAAGAAAGCGTGTGCTTGAATACATAAAAGAAAATCATTATCGCCCTAATATTGTAGCAAAAGGACTTGCAAAATCAAAAACATATAATATCGGCTGGGTAATGCCGGGTGATTCGAATATTACAGAACTGCCATTTTTTCAAAGATGCATGATAGGCATCAGCGAAGTGGCGGCAGCGTATGATTATGACATATTGTTGTCAATGGTGTTTGCGCACGATATATCCAAATTAAAAAGTATTGTTAAAAATTGTAAAGCGGATGGGATAATTCTTGGAAGAACGCTTATAGAGGATGAGAGCATATCATTTTTGAAGGAAACTGATATACCATTTGTTGTTATCGGAAGTTCTGATGACGAAAATGTTATTCAGATAGATAATGATCATATAGAGGCATGTAGAGAACTTACATCTGTTATTATTATGAAAGGCATAAAAAAACTTGCACTTATTGGCGGCTCCATGGAGCATGTTGTGAATCGTACAAGGCGCAAAGGCTTTGAAATGGCACTTATGGAACATGGTCTTGGTAAAGATGCCGGTATGGTATATATGGACTGTGAAACAGACAGCATGGTGGAACATGCTACTGATGTGTGTCTGCGTGGCGAAGCTGAATGTATTATATGTGCTGATGACAGGATATGCGCTGCTGTATTAAATAAGCTGAACCGTGACGGTGTGAGTATACCTGACCGGATAAAGGTTGCTTCATTTTATGACAGTATAATGCTTGATAATTATAAGCCTGCAATATCATCACTTTGTTATGATCCAAAAGAGCTTGGAATGGTAGCATGTACGACGTTGCTTGATTATATAAATGGAAAACAGGTACAGAAAAAAATATTGTTAGGGTATGATATAGTTTTGAAGGGTTCAACAAAATAAGTAAAGCAACCGATTGCGCAAAACTGAGATGAATATTGGAAAGTCATGTGATTTGCTACCTGAAAAATATAACGCATAGTACTAAAACATATTTGTTTGTCAAAAATGCACAAAAATGCACATCAAAATAAGATAAAATAGTACATTGACAATGAAGTGATAGTAGATTATACTTACCTTAAAGAACAACCGATTGCGCAAAACAAAGAACAAAACGAAGAACTATGAATTATGTGCATGTCGGATATGTTAAACAAAATGACTGCAGATGCCGCAAATATTTTGAACCGCGGCATAAGAAAGGAGAATGAGATGGAAAATACATTTGTTGTAAACATTATCCACCGTCCTGAGATGGTTCCGGAATATGCAGAGAAGGTAACAGGACAGGGTAAAGCAGAGGATATAGGAAGGAAAGCACTTCTTACAGAATCGTTGGACATATTTAAGTTTCAGCAGGAGACTGCACATAAGAATGGACTTAAAACTACTATTCAGATGACTTACGCAAGTCTGTTTAATGACGAGGCAGTTGAACTTGCTAAGGAGCATCATGAAAGATATGGGGATGAAATAGCACTGTCGTTATTGGGTCTTCCCTGTACTGAATTCCGTGAGAAATATAAGACAAAGGATTTTTGTATTTGGATGTTTTCTATGGAAGACAAGAAAAGTATTGTAGATGATGTATTTGGAAAATTTTATGAGAGATTTGGTTTCTATCCTGAGTCTACAGGTTCATATTATATGGATGCAGATTTGACAAATTATATTAAGGAAAAATATCCTATGGTAAAATGTGCGGTTGCTACCTGTTGGGAGGAAGGACCGAAAGCATATCATACATGTAACAATTCGTGGTATACTTTATTTGACGGTGGTCCATGGAATCCGTGGATTCCATCTAAACAGAATACACATGCACCTGCTGCAAATGAGGAGGAGGATAGTGGAATTGTTGCTATTCCTCACTTGTCTAGGGATCTTATTGCATGTTATGACGGAAACGGTTCAAATTTTGGAACACATCCTCAAAATGTACTTCGTGGAATGATTTATGACAGCAAGACATGGGAATATCCATATTTGTATAATCTTATTGATCAGTATCGTCATTTAGGAAAGTACAACAACGGTTATTCTTACAATATGATGTTTGTGGGTCCCGGATGGCTCAATAAAATGGGACGCTGGGAAGCACCATATGAGCTTCTTGCAAAATCTTATGAGGACGGCATGGCATATTATGGTAAATTAAAAAAAGAGGGCAGACTTGTAGATATGACAATGGCAGAATTCGCTGATTTCTATCGTTCAAATAAGAGGTATACAGAACCTGAGTGTGCTCTTTGGAAAGATATATTATATGGTTCGGACAAACAATTATTCTGGTATGCAGATCCATATATGAGGGCATGTGTAAATATGGATCAGGGTGGTGCTATTGTTGATTTAAGACCATATGCGGCAAAACTCCGCTGGGAAGTTGGTATCGGTACAAAACATGTACAGGATGCTTCTTATCCGTTCCTCATTCAGGAAAAATATCGTGCAGGATACTTTACTCATTATGCAGGAGAAGGAACAGTCAGAAGTGCAAAAATATGTTATAATGGAGAGGAAGTAGACCTTTGCCTTTGTAGGACGCATGCATCTTTTTCACAGGAGGGAAAGACCAGAATACTTACACTTGAACCTGTTGATATAGAATTTTATGATTTGACAGTAAGACTTCAGACAAAGATTTACTTTGAAGAGGGAGCATCAAACATTAAAATTGAAAGAAATATTCTTGAGATGAGTAATCCTGATGCTGATGTAACTATAAATGAATACATGGTAGCATGTTATGGAACTACAGAGTATCCGGAGGATATGACAGGAATCACGCTTGCATTGGAAAAGAAGGGTGAGAAAAAAACAATTGATTACGCATATAAATGCCGTGAAGAATCACTTGCGGGAGCTGAGAGTGCATCGGCAGTTATTCCGGCAATCGAAACAAAAGTTTCATTGACAACGGATGCGGAAGATGTGGAGGGGTATATTCGTGAAGGATATGCATTTTCACCTATGTTTACACTTGGATATCAGAAAAAAATCAGTGATAAGGAGGTATTTGCAACATGGCTCAATCTGGAAAAGGCAAATTAAATTTCAGATGTCCTTCATGCTTTATGCGTGATTTGGATATCGATATGTTTTATGACAGGGATAAAAAAGAATATTATTGTATTCGCTGCCAATATACAGGCAGTGAGGAAGATGTTCTTGCAAAAAATGAGATGGTACGGTTTCGCTATCGCAAGATGTTAGAACGTATTACGGATTTTGATTAAAAAGTACAATTTCTCTGTGTGCCTGATATTCTTTGCAGACACATGGAGATTATAAAAGAAAAGGGGACTATGATGGCAGAGTTTATCAAGGGAATGGACATATCAACACTTTTGGAACAGGAAGCATGCGGTGCCAGATACTTTGACAACGGAGAAGAAGGAGACATGCTTGAAATTTTAAAAAGATACGGTGTAAATTCAGTTCGCCTGCGCCTTTGGAACAATCCATATGATGAAGATGGAAATCCATATGGAGCCGGTACAAATGACTTGGAAAAAACAATTATCATGGCAAAACGTGCAAAAAAATTGGGTATGGGATTTTTGCTTGATTACCATTATAGTGATTTTTGGACGGATCCGGGAAAGCAGACAGTACCTAAAGAATGGAAAGGCTATACAGAAGAAGAACTTGAGAAGGCGGTATTTGATTACACAAAAAAGACATTGGAAATATTTGCTAAGGAAGATGTTTCGCCGACAATGATACAGGTTGGAAATGAACTTACCAATGGTTTGTTATGGCCAAGCGGTAAGAAACCTGAATTTGATAATATCGCAAGATATATAAGTGCAGGAATAAAAGGTGTCAGAGAGATAGATAAAGAAGTGCCGATAATGCTGCATCTGGATAATGGTGGAAAAAATGATATGTATCGTGAATGGTTTGACAATTATGTTAAGCGTGGAGAAGATTTTCAGATTATAGGTTTTTCATATTATCCGTTTTGGCATGGAACATTAGATGAACTTGAATACAATATGCGTGATATGGCTAAGAGATATAAAAAGGAACTTATAGTAGCGGAAGTTTCTATGGGATTTACTATGGATGATTATGCAGACTACGAAAAACTTGAGCCAAATGAGCGCAAGGGTATGGCGACTAAGCCTGAGCTTGTAGAAAAACTTCAATATCCCATGACAAAAAAGGGACAAAGTGATTTTATGCAGGATATAATGGAACGCATATCATCAATCCAGGGAGGACGTGGATTTTATTACTGGGAGCCGGGCTGGATACCGGTTCCAGGGTGTGGATGGGCAACAGAGGCAGCACTCAGATATACCGGAGAAAAAGGACCAGGTGGAAATGAGTGGGCAAATCAGGCATTATTTGATTATGACGGAAATGTACTGCCGGCATTAGAAACAATCAGAGATTTTAAAAGTGGTAAATATAATACTCAGCATACTTCTAATGAACAATAAAGAAAGGAAATCAAAGCCATGGAAACAAGAGTAGAGAAAACAATAGAGAGACACAATAAAGGATATAATTGCGCACAGGCGGTTGCCTGTACATATTGTGACCTTGTCGGAATGGACGAGGAGAGCATGTTTAAAGCAACAGAAGCATTAGGCCTTGGAATGGGCGGAATGGAAGGAACATGCGGTGCACTTACGGGTGCATGCGTTATAGCGGGAATAAAAAACAGCTGCGGAAACCTTGATAATCCGATAAGTAAAGGGGAAACATATCAGTATTCAAGACAAATATTAAAAAAATTTCTCGACCAGAACAAAGCAACACGCTGTAAAGACCTTAAAGGAGTGGAAACAGGAGTTGTTTTAAGAGGATGCCAGGATTGCATAAGAGATGCGGCAAAATTTTTGGAAGAGATAGTATTTGCTGAGTAAGAATAAATTTTTATCACCCCCTTTAAAAAAAAATGAAAATGTGATACGATTATAAATGAATGCAATTTTTTCAACTGAGACATTCATTTATAATTGGGAAATGAAAAGTATGAATTTAATGAAAAAGAAGGGGGATGTTCAAGATGGATACCGCTGTTTATAATCATCTGCTTACGCAGTACCGTCCAAAAGAGTTAACGAAATACGATACACATAAAGCATCAGAGCTGAGAAGCGTTATGAATCGGATTGCCAAAAAAACAAAGACATCTCCGATATATTTAGTAAAGCTTACTGATGCAAAACAGTCATTTGCACTTGGAATAAAAGAATCGTCAATGCTGCTTGGAACAGGGCTTAAGGAACTTGCAGATACATCGCCGGACGGTGTGTTTTCAAAGAAAAAAGCATATGCTTCAGATTCTGAAAAAGCAGGAGTTCAGATTGTTAATGATGACGAGGAAAAACTTCCTGATGAATTTTCGTTAAAAATTGAGCATCTTGCCACACCTCAATATAATCTTGGAAATCTGTTGTATCCGTCAAGCGGAAGTCTGCCTGGGGGAACATATAAATTCAGGATAAGTGTTTTGGATGATATGTATGATTTTCAGTACAATGTAGGAAAAGATGCTGACAATGCACAAGTTATGAATGGCGTAGCTTCATTTATAAATAAGGCAAATATAGGCTTGAATGTTGGAATTGTATCAAATACATCTGATGACAGGGTGAGAATGAGCATCGTTTCTGATGCAACGGGAAAAAGCGGTGATGAAAGAATTTTTACACTGACAGACAGAAACAGTGACGGAAAGCTTGGAATAGTAGATTATTTCGGACTTAATGAACTCAATGAGGAGTCGTCAAGCTCTAAGTTTTATATGGATGGTGTACCTAAGAGTACACTGGCAAATGAATTTACAATAGGAAAAGCGTTGAAAGTATCGTTGAAAGACGTGACCGATGCCGATGAGAATGTCAGAATACAATATAGACCGGACAGTGAAAAAATACTTATGAGCCTGAATAAAATCAAAGATGCTTACAATTATATGATAGAGGGCTCGAACGAATATGCAAAAGTGTCGGATAAAACATCAAAGCTTGCATCAGAACTTGGGTATCTTGTAGAGCCGTTTAAATCAGAGATGGAGTCGTGTGGTCTTATGTTTGAAGAGGAGGGCACGATAAGAATAGATGAATCACTTGCAGTTCAGGCGATAAATGACGGAGAAATGCAGAAACTTTTTTCAAAGGATTCAGATTTGTCAAAGCGTCTGCTTGGTAAAAGTGAGAGTGTAAAACTTGACCCTATGGAATATGTAGATAAGCTTCTTGTTTCATATCCAAACTACACAAAGGAAGGCGTAGGTTATTCGTACATCACTTCGTTGTATAGTGGTATGTTGTTCAATTACTATTGCTGATACATGGTTTTAAAAGACTTTAATTTTTAAATTTGATTTAAATTTACGATTTTGAGTAAAATATTACAAAAACATAATAAAAAAGGCTCATAATTTTTTGAATTGCTGCACAATCCAAAATGGCTTTTCTTTTAAAGTGATTGTGAGCCTTTTTTATTTAATTCTAAATGTTTTATTGGATTTTATATAGTTGTTTAATTATTTAACTATTCTTTAACTGTTTAACTCTTTAACTATTTAACCACTGCATCAGGGGCATCCTCATCGGTATTTGCAGAATTATCTATTGAGATTACCACCTTATGCGGCAGGCAGACAATAGTTTCTCCTTCATATTTTATACTGTGTTTCTTGACACAAGTCTGGTCAGGACAATCTGCGTCAATCATATCGGCAGTACCTTCGCTGATTTTCAGAATGTTTTTTCCACCATTTATACCTTCAACAGTAACAGTTTTATCTGTGTCAATAGGATAGGATGCGGTGATTTTTCCGTTAACTTTGACTGTGACAAACTTACCTGATTTGTGAAAATATAGTTTGTAAGCGGCAAAACAAATGACAGCAGCAACGACAATGCAGATGATAAGGATAATGTCATTGCGTTTTTTTGTATCTTGTAAATTCATGATTAAAGTCCTTTCATTATAAATAATGGAATTGCGAAACTACTTATATATTGTGTTAATTGCACAAAGATAACAAATACTATTTTAATATTAAGCGTATAACAAAAAGCAAGTATTATTATATACAAAAAAATATCTATATAAAAGAGTGAAAGAAAAGATTTGTACTAAAAAGAGAAAAATAATCGTTACAGTTTAAACTTATATGTGTTATGGTCAGTTTAGAATAGAATTCCATTGTAAGCGTCAGTTAATTGTACAATCAAAATACTAAAAAACTCTTGACGGGGGATGCATTTTTGTGATATATTTGATAGGCGATGTAACAGGTCTTTTTTTTATGCCTAAAATTCTTTAGCGATATTAAGAAATAGGTCATGACTTAAAAGTCATGGAAACAGAACTAATCGTAACACAAAATATTATATGGAGGTGAAACCTGTGAGAGTAAAAATTACATTAGCATGTACAGAATGCAAGCAGCGTAACTATGATACTACAAAGGAAAAGAGAAATCATCCTGACAGAATGGAAACAAAGAAGTATTGCAGATTCTGTAGAAAGCACACAATGCACAAAGAGACAAAATAAGTCTTATTAAATATGCAAGCTATGCTTGTTACAGTAGGAGGCATGTTATGGGAGATTCCGAAAACAAAGAAGTAGTATTGAACGAAGTTAAGGCAGATAAACCGGAAGCTGAAAAGGAAGCATCTGTTAAGAAAGCTGACAAATCGGCAAAAGATAAATCTGCTAAGAAAAAAAGTGGTTTTTTCCGTTCATTGAAGGCTGAATTTAAGAAAATTGTATGGCCTGATAAGGAGACAACCGTGAAAGAAACTACTGCGGTAGTTGTTGTAACAGTTATTTTAGGCGCAATCATTGCTCTGCTTGATTTTGTTATCAAGACAGGCCTTGATAAGTTGATTCAGATTGGTTAAGGTGATAGATTATGGCAGATACAGAAGCGCGTTGGTATGTGGCTCATACTTATTCAGGGTATGAGAATAAGGTGAAAGCAGACATAGAGAATACTATCGTAAATCGCAATCTTCAAGATCAGATTTTAGAGGTATATGTACCTATGCAAGAGGTTGAAAGGGAAGGCAAGGACAAGAAGAAACTTGTTCAGCAGAAAATGTTTCCTGCATATGTTTTGATAAAGATGTTTATGAATGATGATACATGGTATGTTGTCAGAAATACTCGTGGTGTTACAGGATTCGTAGGACCGGGATCAAAGCCTGTTCCACTTACTGATGAGGAAGTGGCAAGCATGGGACTTATGAGCTCAGTAGCTGAAGCTCCATTTAGCATAGGCGATTCTGTAATCGTTACATCAGGTGTCTGGGAAGATACAGTAGGTATTGTTCGCCAGATAGATCTCAAGAACAAAACAGTTACAATAAATATTGATATGTTTGGTCGTGAGACACCAACTGAATTAAGCTTTAATGATGTAGAAGTATGCGGCTAATCAATCGCAGCAGTTTATAGATTATTACCAGGTATTTATTATTTAGGAGGTAAATTAAAAATGGCTAAGAAAGTCGAAGGATATATAAAATTACAGATTCCTGCAGCAAAGGCAACACCAGCACCACCAGTTGGTCCTGCTCTTGGTCAGCACGGAGTTAATATCGTACAGTTCACAAAGGAGTTCAACGCTAAGACAGCTGGACAGGAAGGTATGATTATTCCTGTTGTTATCACTGTATATCAGGATAAGAGCTTCAGCTTTATCACAAAGACTCCACCAGCAGCAGTTCTTATTAAGAAAGCATGCAATATTCAGTCAGGTTCAGGTGTTCCTAACAAGACTAAAGTTGCAACAATCACAAAGGCTCAGGTTCAGGAAATTGCTGAAACAAAAATGCCTGACTTAAATGCAGCAAATCTTGAAGCTGCTATGAGCATGATCGCTGGTACAGCACGCAGCATGGGTGTTACTGTAGAAGAGTAAAAAGTGAAGAGTGAAATTTTCACTGTATGATGTACACGAAATTGTACAGAAGTATAATATTAAAAAAGAATATCGCATAGAAAGATTTGTTATAGATTGAACGTTGTGGGAGGCGACATACATAAATTCCGGTATGTCTTAGAACCCGCCGTTACTACCACCAGGAGGTTTTATTATTATGAAAAGAGGAAAGAAATATGTAGAGGCTGCTAAGTTGTACGATAAGACTCAGCAGTATGATGTTGCAGAAGCAGTAGGTATTGTAAAGAAAACTTCTACAGCAAAGTTTGATGAGACAGTTGAAGCTCATATTAGACTTGGTGTAGACGGACGTCATGCAGATCAGCAGATTCGTGGTGCCGTTGTATTACCACACGGAACAGGAAAGAAAGTAAGAGTTCTTGTATTCGCTAAAGGTGATAAGGTTGACGAAGCATTAGCAGCAGGTGCTGATTATGCAGGTGGCGAGGAACTTATACCAAAGATTCAGAACGATGGATGGTTTGAGTTCGACGTAGTTGTAGCTACTCCTGACATGATGGGTGTTGTTGGACGTCTTGGTCGTGTACTTGGACCAAAGGGCTTAATGCCAAACCCAAAAGCCGGAACAGTTACAATGGATGTAACAAAAGCTGTAAACGATATCAAAGCAGGTAAGATTGAGTACAGACTTGACAAGGCTAATATCGTTCACGTTCCTGTAGGAAAAGTATCTTTCACAGAAGAGCAGTTAACTGACAATGTAAACACATTGATTGCAGCTATCACAAAGGCTAAGCCATCTTCAGCAAAGGGACAGTACTACAGAAGCTTTACACTTGCTTCTACAATGGGACCTGGAGTTAAACTTAATGTAGCTAAGCTTGTTTAATTATAAATTATAATTTTCATGCATAGATTTCTACATTGGTTTAGATGACAGAAAAGCATATTTAATATAAAAAAGTACCATCGGAACAGACGGGTAAGTGGTCGTTCTGATGGTACTTTTTTGTATTATTGATTAAATATCAGGATATGATACAACGGATTACAGTGTTATATCAACATGGCTTGCTGCACGATATATTTTGTTAGCGTAAAAGTTAATTTTGTTTGTGAAATCACTGTCTTCTGAGAAAAGCTTGCCTATTTTTGAAGGTTTTGAACCCATTAAAGTATCTTCATCAAGTTTAAGCTTGCCTGATGCAGATATGGTGATACCCAAATCCTTAAGAGCGTCTTCCTGGTCTTTGGTAAGGTTTTTAACAAACTTTTCAGGATGATAAATACCGTATTCGTTGGATGAACCGGCACTCTCCAAAAGATTATTGTAGGTATTGACAAATGACTTTACGGTATTGAAGATATCAGTGCCGTTTTCCTGAGAAAACTCCATTTTGCGCAAAGCCTTTGAGATTTTAGTCATAGCACTTGAATCTGCCTTTGCAAGTTTATCTGTTTTATATGAAGCTCTCTGTTCGCTTTTAGAAGCATTTCTGTCAATTGAATAAAAGTCACGAAAATACATATCATATGATTTTGTGATGGAATAATCTATAGCCATGTAAAAGTCCTCCTTATATATGTATAATTAAATGTAAATCGTTGCTGTTCACAAATGTGGTGTCCCGGCAACTATAAATCTATTTATTATATCGGATAAATTGTAATCTATATTTAATATAGCACATAATGATATATTTTGTCGAAAAATCAAATAACTTGTCTAAATCTTATTAAAGTGGTATGTTTATATAATGGCGTTAAATGAAATTGTTTAAATGACAGTGGGAGTTTATAATATAATGGAAAAGCGGGAACACTCATTTTAAGGAGTTAATCCTGAAAAAGAACGGAGATATTGAAATGATATTCAGAGATATTGAACTTGGTGACAGAGAATGGCTTGATAAGAAGTTTAAGGAAGACAATAAAAAAGCATGTGAATTTTGTTTTGCCAACAATTATTTGTGGAGAAAATATTTTCCAACTCAGATAGCGCAGGAGGGCGATTGCGTTCTTCTGAGATATTATTCAGAAAATGATACGATGTATGTTTTTCCAATTGGCGCAGGAGATAAGAAAAAAGCATTAGAGCAGTTGTTTTTGTACGGTCAGGCTATGGGAGAGCAAATACATCTTTATGGCTTGCTTGATTATGAGGTAGAGCAGTTAAAAGAATGGTTCCCTAAGCATTTTAGATATGAAGCTGACAGAGATATGTTTGATTATATATATGAAACAGAGCATCTGACAAATCTTTCCGGGAAAAAATTTCACGGAAAAAGAAATCATATTGCAAGATTTATGGATGATGATGATTGGGAATATGAGACACTTAATAGTGAAAATGTACAGGAATGCATTGATATGAATAAGAATTGGATACAAAAAAAATATGATGACGATGCATGGAGTCAGGAAGTTCAGGATGAGTATGATGTTGTTAAATGTGCATTGATTGATTATAAAAGATTGGGGCTTATAGGCGGAGTTTTAAGAAAATACGGAGATGTAGTTGCGTTTGAACTCGGAGAACCGCTTTGCGATGATACATTTGTTGTGCATTTTGAAAAAGCGTATGCAGACGTACAGGGAGCATATCCTATGATAAACAGGCAGTTTGTTCAGCACGAATGTCAGGATTATAAGTATGTAAACCGTGAGGAGGATGACGGAGAAGAGGGACTTAGAAAAGCAAAACTTTCCTATCACCCGGACATATTACTGGAAAAATACAATGCATATAAAATCGGGTGATAGTATCACTTTATAAGTTGTGACCTGATAAAACGTATATTTAAGATAATGTAATGTACCTCTTAAATGGCAATAAAATGTAAAATTTTACAAAAACTTGTCTTATTTTACAAAGGGGGTGCAATTTTATAAAAAGTATGTATAATAGTAAATGTCAGACAGGGAATATGTCTGAGACTAATAAAAGCCAATCACATAGTTGCAACAGAGCAACGAAGAGATATACCCCTCAACCCCACCCCATTGGAACGACCAATGGGGACTCTTTTTTTCTGATGAAATAAATATCAAATAAAATGAGCCCCCATCTAGTATGTGTTGTAATAGAATTTTAAAATTTTCTTTTTTATCGTAATTTATAATGATTTTTTTATTTAAGTCGTTTCAAAACTTCAAGTGTAAATTTCCAAGTTCTTTGTACACTTTCTATGGAAAGTCTTTCTTTTGCTGTATGAATGTCGTATATTGCAGGTCCAAAAGATACACAATCAAGTCCCGGAAGCTTCTCAGAGAAAAGACCACATTCAACTCCGGCGTGAAGTGCATTGACTACAGGTTTGTAGCCGTACTGTTCTTCAAATACTTCTGACATTAAATCTCTAAGATGAGATTCTTTTTTGAATTCCCATGCGGGATATTCGCCGACATTAGTAATATAGCCGCCAAGATTATCCATAAGGCATGAAATCATATCCATAAGCATAAACTTTTCGCTGCTTACGCTGCTTCGTATTGAAAAGCTTGCCTGCATTTCATTTTCAGTTGTTTTCAATATTCCCATATTAAGTGAAGTCTGTACAAGTCCGTCTATGTCATGGCTCATACGATGTACACCACCCGGAAGATTGACAAGGGCAGTAATAAATCCCTTAGTAGATGATTTTGTCATTGCATTAGCAGAAGTTTCACCGCTAAATGACACGGCAGTTGAAATTGAAGGGTCTGTTATTGCATATTCATTTTTGTACATATCATTTAATTCTGATATTTCAGAAGCAAATGCATCTTTATTGTTAGCATCATTTAAAATAAGAACAGCAGTTGTCTTGTTTGGAATTGCATTATCTTTGAGACCACCGTTGACACTTACGAGTTTGAAATCATATTTTTTAGAGAGAGAATATAAAATTCTTCCCATAAGTCTGTTTGAATTTGCTCTGTCCTTGTTTATCTCTGTACCTGAGTGACCGCCTAAAAGTCCGGAAATTGTTATTTCTGCCATAAGTCCGTCAGTTTTTTCAAATGTAAGAGGAAGATGTGCCGTTGTAGAAACACCGCCTGCGCAACTTACAAGGAGATAACCCTCGTCCTCAGAGTCAAGGTTCAGCATTATTCTTGATTTTAATGGTGAATAATCAAGGCTTGCAGCACCAAGCATTCCTATCTCTTCGTCTACCGTAAATACAGCTTCGATTGGCGGATGTGGAATGTCTGTAGAGTCAAGGATTGCAAGTGCGAATGCAATGGCAATTCCGTCATCTCCACCGAGAGTAGTGCGGTCTGCGTGGATGTTATCGCCGTCAACTATAAGTGAAAGTCCATCTTTTTCAAAGTCAATGTCACAATCATGTTCCTTTTCACAAACCATATCAAGATGTCCCTGAATTATAACGGAAGGAGAGTTTTCATAACCCTTGGTGCCGTCTTTCCAGATAATGATGTTGTTAGACTCGTCCTGTACATATTTTAAATTGTGCTCTTTTGCGAAAGAAACGCAGAAATCACTTATTTGTTTTGTGTTTCTTGAACCATGTGGTATAGAGCAGATTTGTTCAAAATAATTAAATACTGATTTTGGTTCTAAATCAGATAAAATGTTGTTACTCAAAATATTACCTCCAATAAATAAAAGTTGTGCCTTATTTATAAATAATTCCATAATATTGTTATCATTATGCAAAGGTCAAAATACCATTTGTTCCCAATATCGTAACGTTATGCAAGGGTCAAAATATCTTTTAAACTCTTAAATATGGAAATTTTAAAATAGGGCATTATATAAACAAATATACCACAAAAAAATTGTAAAACAAGTAGATTTTATATAATATTATGCAAGGGTCAAAATATCTTTTGAGCCCAACATCGTAAAATGTATTACCTACATTAGTGTAATGTATCATTGACAGTACACTAGATGTATGTTCGACATTATTTGATAGACCTTTTTGAGAAAATAGGTTACAATAACGACAAAAGTAAAAACGGAGGTTATGATTTGAAGATATTAGTTGTTTTTACAGGAGGAACGATTGGAAGCAGTATTTCCGATGGATATGCTGTTCCTGACAGCGATAAAAAATATAAACTTATAGATATGTATGAAAAAAGCACACAGGAAAATAAGGCATATCAGACTAAAGAAAAAATAGAGTTTGACATGGAATCACCTTATCAGGAATTGAGTGAAAACAATACAGGAAAGCAGATATTTACACTTGCATCTTATTTAAATGAGAAAACAGGTAAGGATTGTGGGTATGATGGAATTATAATTACGCATGGAACGGATACGCTTCAATATACGGCAGCGGCACTTGGCTACATGTTTGGGGATGCAGACATACCTATTGTGATTGTATCATCAAATTATGTTCTTGATGACAAGAGAGCAAACGGTCTTACGAATTTTGCGTATGCGGTCAAATTTATAGAAGGAAAGTATGGAACGGGGGTCTATGTTTCATATTGTAATACAGGCGGAGAACCGGTTATTCACAGAGGAACAAGACTTATGGAACATGCTACATATTTTGATGATGTGTACAGCATAAAAAAATCGGAGTACGGTTTCTTTGATGATGGAATATTTATAAAAAAATTAAAGAAAACAGCTAAACATGATTTCTTTGAAAGTACAAAGATGTGTTCTGAGATAAGAGAACGATTTTTGAAAAAGGAGAAAGAGGAAAATACATTTTCAGACATTATTCTTGTAAAGCCGTTTCCGGGGATGAGATACAATGTATTGCCAGACGGAACAAAAGCGGTAATTCACACGACCTACCATTCCGGTACTATGTGCAGTAAAAGTCCTGATTTAAAATCATTTGCTGATGATGCAAAAAAAAGGAATATACCGATATATATTTATGGTGCGGGTGAAAGTGTAGATTATGACAGTGTGAAAGTATTTGAAAAATTTGGATTTGAGGTATTGCAGGTTGCGGCATTACCTGCTATGCTGATGAAACTGTGGATTGCAAGTGTAGTATTTGACAGCAGAAATGAGATTTCGGAATTTATGATGAGAGATGTGTCGGGAGACATAAATTTAAATGTATAAAAGAGAGGTAGAAACGTGAGAAATAAAAGAAATATTGCAATTTTAAGTATATGTTTGATGATTGCAGGTTTATATGTTATAAGCGATAAAAATACGGGAGAGCCAAAGGAAGTTACGGCATATTATGAAGGGCTTAAATCTGAGCCGGCAGTAAATGCGACGGGAAGTGTTATAGATGCAACGGCGAACCCTGCGACAGGGGGCGTTATTATTGTACCTACAATAAAACCTGACGATGACGTTGTGCCTACGGCAAAGCCTTCACAGACACCCGGCGTCAAGAAAAATGGATTTGTGACAACAGCAAAGGGAAAATATTATTATAAAAACGGAGTTGCACTGAAAGAAAAATGGCTTACGGTAAATCAAAAGACATATTATTTCAGAAAAAATGGTACGGCGGCAACAGGTATATATAAGATAAACAGTGTAATATATCTCTTCAATAAAAATGCTACACTTGCCAAAAACAGATGGATTGTGGTTGATGGTAAGAAATATTATGCAAAAGAAAACGGACAGGCTGCCATAGGATATAAAAATATAAACAACAAGGGATATTATTTTGAAAGCAATGGTGCAATGCATGTCGGTTTTATCAATATAAACGGAAAGAAATATTATTTTGGCAAAAACGGTGTAAAAGTAAGCGGTAAAAAGAAAATAGGAAAATATATGTGCTATTTCAAGAAAACAGGAGCACTGTATAGAAAAATTGATACCGGAAAGAAGCTGGTTGCACTTACATATGATGATGGCCCGTCAAAGAATACAAATACGATTTTGAAAGTGTTAAAAAAATATGATTCGACAGCTACATTTTTTGAGGTGGGAAATAGAATTGCTTCTTATAAATCAATTGTAAAAAAGATTGATAAGATGGGTTGTGAAATCGGAAATCATACATATGAACATAAAATTCTTTCAGGCTGCAGCAAAGCAGAGATAAGAAAACAGATTGACCAGACAAATTCTGAGTTAAGGAAAGTTATCGGAAAGAAAACCATAATTACAAGACCACCTGGAGGAAATCACAATAAAACAACTGACAGCATAATAAAAACACCGATTGTATTGTGGTCTGTAGATACATTGGATTGGAAAAACAGAAATTCTGCATATGTCACAAATGCTGTCTTGAAAAATGTTAAAGATGGTGATATTGTTCTTATGCATGATTTATATGAAAGTACGGCTGACGCTTCTAAAAAGATTATTCCTGCTCTTGTAAAGAGAGGATATCAGCTTGTTACGGTAAGTGAACTTTCTGATTGCAGAAAGGCTATGAAGAATGGGGAAACCTATAGTTCGTTTCCGTTAAAATAATATAATAATGAAAGGTGTGGTATACAATGGGTAAAGAAGTCAAGACTAATGCAGTTCGTATACTTGACAGAAATAAGGTAGACTATGAATTAAAAAAATATGAGTGTGATGACTTTAAAGACGGGGTATCAATAGCAGATATGCTTGGACAGAGCTATGATATGAGTTTTAAGACACTTGTGACGGTTGGCAAAAGCGGAAAATATTATGTATTTGCCATTCCGGTTGACAAAGAGATGGATATGAAAAAGGCTGCAAAGGAAGTCGGGGAGAAAAACATTGAAATGCTTCATGTGAAAGACATAAATGCAGTTACAGGTTATATAAGGGGAGGATGTACTCCAATCGGTATGAAAAAGAGTTATCCTACAGTGATAAATGAAAGTGCAAAAGAGCATGACAAAATAATTGTCAGCGGAGGAAGGCTTGGACTTCAGATAATACTTAAACCTGATGACCTTATTAAGGTCACAAACGGAAAATATGCGGATATTATAATGCATTAAAATTAAATAAATAGGGCTGTTTGTTATTGAGCAAAAACAGATAGCTTTTATTGCATTATTTTGGGAGGATTTGCTCAGAAATGAGGATTAATATGAGTGAGAGAGAACATGTAAGGGGAATGAAGAAGCAGACGGATAACAAGTATTTAAATATGTATGAATTAAATGCCGTTGACAAAAACGGAAGGGAGCATCCATACTATTTTGCGACAAGAAGAAAAGACGGAGACCTTATGTGCCAGACAGGAGAACTGAAAGCAGACGGAACGGTTATGTATGCGGTTCTTAAAGATGACCCTGAAAAAATAGTTATGGTAAGACAGTACCGTTATCCTATAAATAAATATATTTACGAACTTCCCGCAGGTCTTATTGACGAGGGGGAGACTTCAGAGCAGGCTGCTGTCAGGGAAATGAAAGAGGAAACAGGACTTACATTTGAGCCGTTCACGGACTATGATGACTGTCTTAAAAGACCGTTTACACAAAATCAGGGAATGTCAGACGAATGTGATACAGCTGTTTTCGGATATGCAGTGGGAACACCTTCTAATGCTGGAAATGAGGCATCGGAGGATATTGAAGTAGTAATTGCGGACAAAGCAATGGTAAAGAAAATTCTCAAAGAAGAGATAGTTACAATAAGAGGTGCGTATCTTCTTATAAACTTTTTACACAGTGATAAAAATGATCCGTTTGCATTTTTGAGAATTTAGGTATATTTTGCGGAGGTAGAAAATGAGAAACAAAACAAGAAAATTCCTAAGTATATTACTGTGCTTTTCGATGGCTATCGGTATGGCAGGGTGTACAAAGAAAATAAAAAAAGAACCAAAGCCAAAGCCGAAGGTAACTGTTGCGGCTGAGAAGGGAAATGCCAAAGCGACAGGAAAAGGTGACGGACAGGCAGACTCGCCGATTATTATAGGATGCGACAGATTGAATAAAAACTTTAATCCTTTTACAGCAAAAAGTAATGGGGATAAAGAAGTTGTCAGACTTACTCAGGCATATCTTGTGACAAGTGACAGAAAAGGAAAAACTGTTTATAAAGGAATTGGGGGTGAAGTAAGAAAATATAAAGATAACGGTTACACTTATTACGGACCGGCAGATATATCGGTACAATATAACAAAAAGAAAAATAAAACATTCTACAAGATAAATTTAGATAAAGGAATGTTTTTTAGTGATGGGGAGAAAGTGACTGTTGATGATGTTATTTTTTCGATGTATGTATTTTGTGACAGTTCGTATAAAGGTGACGAACAACTTGGCAGACAAAATATTCTGGGTCTAAAAAAATACAGAAAGAAAAAGAAAGTGAAGAAAATAGCCGGTATCAGAAAGACAGGAAAATATAGTCTTACTCTTATAACATCCGGTTACAGCGATGATACAATTAAGTCACTGCATATTCCTATATGTCCATTGCATTATTATGGAAATGAACAAAGATATAATTACAAAAAAGGTAATTTTGGATTTAAAAAAGGAGATATATCGACAGTTTGTGCCAACAAAAAATCTCCTATGGGTGCAGGACCATACAGATATGTAAAGTATGAAAAGAAAATTGTATATTACACATACAATGAACTTTATTTTAATGGCTGTCCTAAAACAGCTTTTGTCCAGATAAAAGAAATGCACGGCATTTTAAAAAAGGCTGAAAAACGTATTGCTCAGGCGGTAAAACAGGAAAATGCGGCAGCACAGCAGGATACCGCGGGTGAACAGAATGGCGGTGAAAAGAGTGATGACACTGGAAAAAATAATGATGATGCTCTAAATCATGTTGCTGAAGTGACAGAGATTACTCATGGTGTAGTTGATGTAATGTCAAAGGACATAACAGGTGATAATCTGGAGTGGATAGCTAAGGCAAATTCAAACGAAGAATTGTCGGGAAATCAGATAAATACACGCTTTGTTGCCGAAAATAAGTTTAGTTATATAGGAATAAATGCAAAAAATGTGAGCGTCGGAGGCGACGGAGGTTCTAATGAGTCAATAGCATTGAGAAAAGCGATAGCATCGGTTATCAGTGCCCAAAGGATAAACATGAAAGAAGAACTTTCAGACAAAGTAAAAATAATAAATTATCCGTTTACATCAGATTCGTGGCTTTCGCCGGCAGTTGAAGATAAGAATTATAACAGAGCTTACAGTGACTCGGCAGATGGTGGCGAGATATACAATGATGATATGAGTGATGAAGAGAGAAATATGGCAACTGTAGAAGCTGCACAAAAGTATCTCGAGAAAGCAGGATATAAGTTTGATGAAAACGGAGTTATCGGGAGCGTACCTGAAAAAGCATCAAAAACATATCGCATAATGATAGAAAACGGCAGAAAAAATATGCTTTATCCAATGGTAAAAAAGTCTTCTGAGCTGTTGGAAAAATTAGGAATTGAACTTAAAATTGTTTCAGTGTCTAAAAAGCAGATGATGTCTAAAAAAACTATCAAAAATGCACAATTATGGTGCGCAAAAACAGATACATCATACGGCTTCAGATTAAGCAGAAAATATACATCACAAAAAAGTATGTTTGGCATGAAAATGCCGATGTTTTCAGCTTATTTGAAAAAGACTGATGAGACAGTGCGTGCGGAAAGAAAGAAAAAAACATATAGAAAGGCATTTAACACGATATTAGAACAGGCGGTTGAAGTGCCAATCTGTCAAAAGCAGAGAATTATAATGTTTAGTGCCTCAAGGATAAAAATGGACACAATGACAAAAGATACGACAACATACTATGACTGGATAAATGAAATTCAGAATGTAGAGATGAAGGAGTAGGGATGACAGATAAAATTGATTTTAAAATAGGCGACATAATAAAAATGAAAAAGCCGCATCCATGCGGGACTAATGCATGGGAGATAAAGAGAGTAGGAATGGATATTAGGCTTCGCTGTACAGGGTGTGACCATCAGGTTATGCTGCCAAGAAAACAGGTGGAGAAAGGTTTTAGGGGGTTTTTGTGATTTTTTATTTTTTGAAAAAAGTGCTTGCAAGGGACAAAATTATGTGATATGATAAGAAACTGTGATACGTTAATTTTTCCTTGCTCTTTTCTGTTAGGACAAAGTGTGTTGAAACACATCGATTTTGAGATTATCACGCAAAGTCGGAGTCATGAAGAGAGCCAGAGACCAAAAGGAGGTACAGACAGCTATGAACAAATATGAATTAGCATTAGTTGTCAATGCAAAGATCGAGGACGATGCAAGAGTAGCTACTGTCGAGAAGGCAAAAGAGTATGTCACAAAATTCGGCGGTAACATTACAAATGTTGAGGAATGGGGCAAGAAGAAGCTTGCTTACGAAATTCAGCATATGAAAGAGGGATTCTACTACTTCATCCAGTTTGATGCAGAAGCAGGTGTTCCGGCACAGCTTGAGCAGGCAGTTCGCATCATGGACAATGTTCTTAGATACTTATGCGTTAGACAGGAAGCATAAGAAAGGAAGGTGTTTCCTTCATGAATAAGGTTATTTTAATGGGACGTCTGACAAGAGACCCTGAGATTAGATATTCAGCAGGAGAAAATCAGACAGCCGTTGCAAGATATACACTTGCAGTAGATCGTAGATTTAGACGCCAGGGTGATGAGCAGACAGCAGATTTTATCAACTGCGTAGTATTTGGCAGAGGAGCAGAATTTGCAGAAAGATACCTTCATCAGGGTACCAAAATTGTAGCGACAGGTCGTATTCAGACAGGCAGCTACACAAACAAAGATGGTAATCGTGTTTATACAACGGACGTTGTTGTAGAAGAACAGGAATTTGCTGAGAGTAAGGCGGCAGCATCAGAGAATGCAGGCGGCGGCTACCAGCAGGCAGGTGCAGCAGCACCGACAAGACCGGAACCTACTCAGGCAGCAGGTGATGGCTTTATGAATATTCCGGATGCCATCGAAGAGGAATTACCATTTAAGTGTTAATGTTTGTAAAAACATTACTGAAAAATTAAGGAGGATTTCGACATGGCTTACAATAAGAGCGATAGAGAAGGCGCAAGAAGAAGACCTATGCGTAGAAGAAAAAAGGTTTGTGCTTTCTGTGCAGACAAAGAGCATGATGTAATTGATTATAAAGATGTAAACAAGTTAAAGAGATATGTCTCTGAAAGAGGAAAAATTCTTCCTAGAAGAATTACAGGAAACTGTGCTAAGCATCAGAGAGCTTTAACAGTTGCAATCAAGCGTGCAAGACACGTTGCAATTATGCCATATACAACAGACTAATTAAAAACTGTTTTATAAATAAAACCCATTTTGTCAGACTTATCTGTCAGAGTGGGTTTTTGTTTTGCTTTATATTCGATTTCTAAAACATATTAAAATGAAAAAATACACAAAATCAATTATCAAATATACGGAAAATTTAATTTGTAATAAAATGTTATGTTACCGTTCACAAACTATTAACAAAAAAAACATTGCACATTCATAATAGTTAGGTAATATATAACCATCAAATGAAACGAAATCATTTGATAAGTGCTTAAATTTTTTTCATACCTTCTCCTTTAAGAATCGCTTCTCCAGGCGGTTCTTTTTTTTGACTACAGATTTAAATTTCTGTTATACTTAAGAGAAGAGGATTTTAATTTTAAACATTAGGATTTTGGGTTCAAAAGGTATTTTGATGGGGTTAAAAGGTATTTTGAACTTTGCATCATATAAAAATATATAGAGAGTGGAAAGGTGTAATATGGGAACTACTGTGAGTAAAGAAGAAAAATTAAAAAACTATCTTAAAGAATTGGGAAGTGTTGCGATTGCTTTTTCAAGCGGGGTGGACTCTACATTTCTCATGAAAGTAGCGCATGATGTTCTTGGAGAAAAAGCAGTTGCTGTTACGGCAGTATCATGTTCGTTTCCTGTCAGGGAACTTAATGAGGCGAAAGCATTTTGTGAACGTGAAAATATCCGTCAGTTTATATGTGAATCTGAGGAACTGGATATAGACGGATTTTCAAAAAATCCAAAGAACCGCTGTTATCTGTGTAAAAAGGAATTGTTTAGCAAAATCCTTGATATAATTCATAAAAACGGAATAGAATATGTGGCAGAAGGTTCAAATATGGATGATAATGGAGATTACAGGCCGGGACTTCAGGCGGTTGCAGAACTTGGAATAAAGAGCCCGCTTCGACACGTCGGTCTTTATAAATCTGAGATTCGTGAACTTTCAAAAAACATGGGACTTTCAACCTGGTCAAAACCTTCATTCGCATGTCTTTCATCCAGATTTGTCTACGGTGAAACGATAAATCGTGAAAAATTAAAAATGGTTGAACTGGCTGAGGAATATCTGATGCAATTTAATCTTTCTCAGGTGAGAGTGAGAATTCATGGAGAAAAAGAAAGCGGGATAATTGCAAGAATAGAACTTTCTCCTGATGAGATTGAAAAAATGATGAAAAATGAAGTAAGAAGTAAGATATATGATAAATTCAAAGAAATTGGTTTTGATTATGTTTCAATGGACATGTTTGGATACAGAATGGGAAGTATGAATGAAACTTTGTGAGGTGAAATTTTGTGATAGAGAGTGAAGTTAAAAATTTGTTGAAACAGTTGGCGGCAGGAGAAAAAAATGTTGATGAAGTTATGCTCAAGTTAAAAATGGAACCGTTTGAAAATCTTGGATTTGCAAAGCCGGATTTTCATAGAGGCATAAGGCAGGGAACTCCTGAAGTAATATATGGTGCCGGAAAGACAAAGGAACAAATTGCAGCAATTACAAAAGCATTGCTTGACAAGGGACAGGAAAGGGTACTCATTACAAGAATGGCTGCTGATGCAGCAAAATTTCTGAGTGAACACGACAAATTCAGAATGACAGAAAATGCTGAATTTGCTTTTTTTTATGATGAATTAAGCGGGATAGGAATGGTTGGAGAGTTTCCAAAACCTGATGCTGACGGAAGAATTGTAGTTGTGACGGCCGGTACAAGTGACCTTCCGGTTGCAAAAGAAGCTGTCTATACGGCAAAGTACCTTGGCAATGAAGTGACAGAACTCCTTGACGTCGGGGTGGCAGGACTTCACAGACTTCTTGGAAATTTGGAAACAATATTTGATGCAAAGGTGATTATTGCAATAGCCGGCATGGAAGGTGCTATTGCAAGTGTTGTCGGCGGTCTTGCGGATTGTCCGGTTATAGCGGTGCCGACAAGTGTCGGTTATGGCGCATCTTTTGGCGGTTTATCAGCACTGCTTTCTATGCTGAATTCATGTGCGAGTGGTGTAAGTGTTGTAAATATAGACAATGGTTTTGGTGCGGCTTATCAGGCAAGTATGATAAATCATTTGTAGGAACAAAATTATAAAAGAGTTTTTCATAGATATTTTATAGCAGGAGTGAGGATTATTATGAAACAATTATATCTGGATTTAGGAATGGGAGCGGCGGGAGATATGCTTACTGCCGCATTACTGGAACTATGTCCCCACAAGGACGAGATTATCAAAAAGCTTAATTCGCTGAATATGCCTGGCGTACATTATGAACGTGAGATTATGAAAAAATCCGCTATATGCGGAACTCATATGCATGTGATTGTCAATGGAAGTGAGGAAGAATGTGGACATGAGCATGAAGAAGGTCATCATGAACACAGCCACCACCATCATATTTCTATGTCGGACATTGGAGAAATAGTTTCAAAACTTAATACATCTGAAAAGATAAAAAAACAGATTTTGGATGTTTACAATATAATAGCTGATGCCGAGAGCAGGGTGCATGGAGAGCCGGTCAGTCAAATTCATTTTCATGAGGTTGGAAACATGGATGCAATTGCTGATGTTGCAGCTGTCTGTATTTTGATAAATGAACTTAATATCGGGAAGATTGTGGTATCTCCTGTTCATACGGGAAGTGGTTTTGTAATGTGTGCTCACGGAAAACTTCCGGTCCCTGCTCCGGCAACTGCTCTTATTCTTGAAGGCGTCCCTTATTACAGTGATGGTTTAAAAGGAGAACTTTGTACTCCGACGGGTGCGGCACTCATAAAATATTTCGCAGATGATTTTTCAGATATGCCTGCAATGGTTGTAGAAAAGACCGGATATGGTTTCGGAAAGAAAGAATTTGAGAGACTTAATTGTGTAAGGGCACTTTTGGGAACTGCTTTTCAATGTTCAGAGGTTACTTATGAATGTGACAATTCCTGCGAAAAGACTGACAAAGTAGTTGAACTTGCATGCAATATAGACGATATGACAGCGGAAGAGATAGGATTTGCCACAGAGAAAATTCTGGAGGCAGGTGCACTTGATGTATATACGATTTCAGCTTATATGAAAAAGAACAGACCGGGTACGGTAATCTGTTGTCTTTGTCATGAAGATGAGAGAGAAAAATTTGCAAAAATTATGTTTAAATACACTACGACAATAGGTGTGAGACAGTATAATTGTGACAGATACATTTTATCAAGAAAAACAGAAAATATAGAGACAGATTACGGAAATGTAAGAGTAAAGAAAACATCAGGTTACGGTGTTGAGAGAGAAAAAATGGAGTATGATGACTTATCAAATATTGCAAATAAGCGGCAAAAATCGGTGTTTGAGGTAAAACATGACATAAAACATTGACAAATATTATCGCTTGTTTAAAATTAAAATGAGGGGGGGAATTTACAAAAAGAGAGGATATTAAATATGGGAAAAAAATTAGGCGAGATGGCAAGTGGTTTGAAAGTTCATCTGACAGCTACTGCCGGTTTGGAACAGCTTGAATTTGAAACCAGTGTGGTTCGGGCGGGTGAAGGACATATAATTGTCGAACCTGTCAAACATAATGGCAAAATTTTGAATTTTTCCAATAGCTCAATTATTAAAAATGTTGTTGTTGATGCCCAGCCTTTACCTGAGAAATATATAAATGTAGATGTAGAGATTACAATGCTTGAAAACAAGAAGTACCATATAATACTCAGTGATAAGGAAGGAATACCTATCAATAGAAGAAATGAATTCAGAGTCTATGTTGGAAGTTATGTCACGGCACAGCTTGCAAATATAAATCAATCTATTGAGGCTATATTAAAGGATGTCAGTGTAGGTGGGTTTTCTTTGGTTATACGAAAAGAAGGCATAGACGGCATTGTAGGCTGGGTGGGGCAGGCGATAAAAGTGGTTTATTATCACGGCGGCAACAAAAACAGAATACCGATGGTATTTATTGGTCAGGCAGTAAGAGAAGAAGATATAGATGAAGAACGTGTTTTGGTTGGCTGCAAAAGTTTGAGGCAGCCGTTTGGAATAGAAAAATTTATTGCTGACAGGCAGAGAGAAGAATTGCATAGAAAAAATAATGGCGAATAAACAATAATGAAATTTTTCTTAATTCATTGTAATTAGTTATACATATATGATATAATTTTAAAAAGAATTAACTTTTAAAACAGGAAAAGCGAGGATTATTATGAACGATAGAAACACAGATTTATTTTTTAATGAGGACAACGAAGAAGTAGCATTGATTACGCTCAACGATGAGGAAGGCAATGAAGTTGACGCTGCACTTATGGCTGTATTTCAGATTGAAGAAGTATACAGCGACGAAGAATTTGCTGTACTTATGCCGTTAGAGCAGGATGAAGAAGCTCTTATGAACGGACAGGGAGAGGTACTCATTTTCAGATATTTTGAGGATGAAGCCGGTGACCCGAATTTTGAGCCTATTGAAGATGATGAGATGGCTCAGACAGCCGTTGACGTTTTCCAGGCGATGGTAGAAAACGGAGATATAAACATCCAGTTTAATGCAGAAGAAGAGGACGAGGAAGATACAGAGGAAGCTTCAGGCATTGCCGGAAATAATTCTATTGACTTAGGAGATGTAGTTGTTCATCTTGATGATTACGATAAATAATCGATACTGATTTCAGAAAACTTTTATTAAAAGGGGCATCGTTTAAGGTGCCCTTTTTAAATTAAAAGCTTGCAAATATTATGAAAGGACATGGTGATTTAAATGAACTTTAGAACAGTTGATGAATTTGAAAATTTTGATTTTAATGAGGCACATATCGGTGGCATAGAAGTGAAAAGCGGTCATGTTTTTTTGTATCTTGACAATGTCATGATTTCAGCTAAAAATTCATGCAACAGAGATATACGGGAAATGCGTACAAATGAGCTTGTATTGAAATTACAGGATGGTCAGATTACTTCATTTGTAAAAGAAGGAGTAAAAGTTTACAATGCCGACGGTGTATTCCAGAGAGAAATACCGGACGAGATAATACCGGCAGAAAAATATGAGGAAACATTTGAAATGCTGTTTGATAAATACATGCTTGAGGCAGGCATAAAGAAAAATGATGAAACAGCAGAAAATATTTATGAATTTGAGATTGAATATGAGGAATTTTCATATCTGCTTGTAGTGAAAGCGGCTCATGATGTAGAAGAGTGGGATAAGTTTATGAATAAGTAGAGTTGAGATTTTCTGCTTGACATATGTACACTCAATTTAGTATCATGTTGAGAGGTAAAGACTTAGAAAAAGAGGAGTACACAATGTAGTCCGCCAGAGAAAATGGTTCGCAGGCTGAAAGACCGTTTAGGTACGAAAATGTGGAAGGTAGCTTTGGAGTTGTGGATATGAAAGCCTGTTTTTTGACAAAGTGTTGAAACAGTCGTAAAAGATTGCGGTTTATTACGTTGTCAGAAACGGTTATTAGTTTTCAACGGGTCATTCCGTTAAAGATGTTGAGATGATGTTTAAATTTTTAAATATAGACAGAGTGCATTTGCTTTGCATCATGTATTAGTGAAGGTTTAAACATAAAAAAAGGTGGTACCGCGTATATAGTTTATTCGCCCTTTATCCGTGATTATACGGATAGGGGCTTTTTTATGTTCAGAAAGGAAAAGTTTATCATGGCAAAAGAATTAGAGAAAAATTACAACCCTGCCGACATTGAGAAAAGAACTTATGATAAGTGGCTTGAGAAAAAATATTTTCATGCAGAAGTAGACAGAGATAAGAAACCGTTTACTATTGTTATGCCACCTCCAAATATTACAGGACAGCTTCATATGGGACATGCCCTTGACAATACTTTGCAGGACATCCTCATTCGTTTTAAACGTATGCAGGGATATGAAGCACTGTGGGTTCCTGGAACTGACCATGCATCTATCGCAACAGAGGCAAAAGTGGTAGAGAAACTTGCAAAAGAGGGAATCAAGAAAGAAGATATTGGACGAGAAAAATTTCTTGAGCATGTATGGGACTGGAAAAAGCAGTACGGCGGCCGTATTGTCGAGCAGCTTAAAAAAATTGGTTCTTCATGTGACTGGGACAGAGAGCGTTTTACAATGGACGAGGGATGTTCAAAGGCAGTAAAGGAAGTTTTCATAAAGCTTTACAACAAAGGACTTATCTATCGTGGTGAGAGAATAATCAACTGGTGTCCACATTGTCTTACATCTATTTCAGATGCAGAGGTTGAATATGAGGATCAGGCAGGCCACTTCTGGCATCTCCGTTATAAGACAACAGATGGAACAGGTTATATTGACCTTGCGACAACAAGACCTGAGACACTTCTCGGCGATACTGCAGTAGCTGTAAACCCAAAGGATGACAGATACAAAGATATGGTTGGAAAAATGCTTGACCTTCCTATAGTACACCGTCAGATACCTATTATTGCAGACGAATATGTAGATATGGAATTTGGTACAGGTGTTGTTAAGATTACACCGGCACATGACCCTAACGACTTTGAAGTTGGACTTCGCCACAATCTTGAAGTTATAAATGTACTCACTGATGATGCAAAGATAGTTGCAGATTATCCTAAGTATGCAGGAATGGACAGATACGAAGCGAGAAAAGCAATCGTAGCAGACCTTGAAGCAGAGGGAGCACTTCTTAAAGTAGAAGACCATGAGCATAATGTAGGAACATGTTATCGTTGTCATACAACAGTAGAGCCAAGAGTATCAAAACAGTGGTTCGTTGCAATGGAAAAACTTGCAAAACCGGCTATTGATGCAGTTAAAAAAGGTGACACAAAGTTTGTACCACCTCATTTTGATAAAACATACTATCACTGGTTAGAGGGAATTAGAGACTGGTGTATTTCACGTCAGCTCTGGTGGGGACACAGAATTCCGGCATTTTACTGTGATGATTGTGGAGAACTTGTAGTTACAAAGGAAGATAAATGTACATGTCCAAAATGCGGAAAGCCTATGCGTCAGGACCCTGATACACTTGACACATGGTTTTCATCAGCACTCTGGCCTTTCAGTACACTCGGATGGCCTGACAAGACAGAGGAGATGGATTATTTCTATCCTACAAGCACTCTTGTAACAGGTTATGATATTATATTCTTCTGGGTAATTCGCATGATGTTCTCAGGACTTGAGCATACAGGAAAAGTACCATTTGATACAGTTCTTATCCATGGACTTGTAAGAGACAGTCAGGGAAGAAAGATGAGTAAATCACTCGGAAATGGAATTGACCCGCTTGAAGTTATAGATAAATACGGTGCGGACGCACTTCGTTTTACACTTGTTACAAACAACGCTCCGGGAAATGATATGCGTTTTTATTGGGAGAGAGTTGAGGCAAGCCGTAACTTTGCAAACAAAGTATGGAATGCTTCAAGATTTATCATGATGCATCTTGGTGACAATGAGATTACAACACCTGCATATGACACTCTCAAGGTTGAGGATAAGTGGATATTATCAGCAGTAAACACACTTGCAAAAGAAATTACCGATAACATGGAAAAATATGAACTCGGTGTAGCCGTTCAGAAGATAAATGACTTTGTATGGACAGAGTTCTGTGACTGGTATATTGAGTTTGTTAAACCTAGACTTTTTGCAAAGGATGAGGATAAAGAGTCAGCAAACGCTGCATTCTGGACACTTAAGACTGTACTTATCAATTCACTTAAATTACTTCATCCATTTATGCCGTTTATCACGGAAGAAATCTTCTGCACACTCCAGTCAGAGGAAGAATCAATCATGATTTCAAATTGGCCTGAGTTTAAGGATGAGTGGGATAATAAAGATGCTGAAGATAAAGCAGAGCTTATGAAAGCACTCACAAGAGGAATAAGAAACAGAAGAAGTGAAATGAATGTAGCACCGTCAAGAAAAGCTAAGGTATATATCGTAGCAGATGATGATGAGACAAAAGAGACACTCACATCACTTGTGCCTTCATATCAGCACCTTATCTCTGCATCAGAAGTACAGGTACAGAGTGACAAGACAGGTATTGAGGACAATGCAGTATCAGTAGTTATAGATAAAGCAACAATTTATATGCCGCTTGCAGACCTTGTAGACCTCTCAAAAGAAAAAGAGCGTCTCGAGAAAGAGAAGAAACGTCTTGAGGGAGAGCTTAAGAGAGTAAACGGAATGCTTAACAATGAGAAATTCATGAGCAAAGCACCGGAAGCAAAAATAAATGAAGAAAAAGCAAAACTCGAAAAATATCAGGCAATGATGAGTAAAGTAGAGGAAGAACTTGCTGCTTTATAAAATAAAAATAATTAATTTTGTTTAAATATAGAGCTGTGGAGCAATTATTTGGCTTCACAGCTTTGATTTTTTATTCCACTTGCATTTAGATGTCATCTAATATATAATTTTCTTATAGTAGCGGTATTATACACTTTATCGTTATTAACAAGGAAGGGAGGAGGGTATCATGGAAGATAAAGCAAATGCAGAGGTTCTTGGTGGAGGAGAGATTACATTTTCAAATGATGGTTCAGAGGCGTATCTTTGCCTGATTACAACAGACAAGACAAAATCTGATTATACGGTTGATGATTTGAAAAAAAGACTGCAGCAGGCCGGTGTTGTAAATGGAATTGATGAAGCTGAATTACAAAAGGTTATAGATGACAGAATGTACAACATGCCTGTTAAAGTAGCCGAAGGCAAAAAGGCAGTTGACGGAGTTGACGGATGGTATGAGTTTTTGTTTCAGACAGAGATTGATACAAAGCCAAAGATATTGGAAGACGGTTCTGTAGATTATTCCGAGTATGGAGATGTTCCTACCGTTGAAGAGGGGCAGACGGTTGTTATATATCATCCTGCTATTCCATCGGAGGATGGTGTTTCCGTAAAAGGTGAAACCATTATTGCAAAAAAAGGAAAGGAACTTGCCAGGCTTAGCGGCAGGGGCTTTATATATGATACGGAGAAAAAAGAGTATCGTGCAAAATATGATGGAAAGATAACATATCGTGATGATAAACTTCAGATAGAGCCGGAGCTTCTTATAGAAGGTGATGTATCATTTACAACAGGTGATGTTACATTCCAAAATGATATTCATATCCGTGGAAATGTGCTGACCGGAGTGAAGGTTATATCTGAGAGAGGAAACATTATCGTAGACGGATATGTTGAGTCGGCGACAATTAAAGCTAAAAAAGATATAGTCCTTAAAAACGGAATGCAGGGAAATGGAAAAGGGTATCTTGAAGCAGGCGGAGATGTGACTGGCAAATTTTTTGAGCAGGTTCAGATAAAGTGCAAAAAAGATATAAACGCTAATGCTATCATGAATTCGGATATTGAGTGTGGTCAGGATGTAATTGTATCAGGAAAGTATGGAATTATTATCGGCGGAAAAGTTTCAGCGACCAGATATATTCATGCGACAATCATTGGAAATATGTCTGAAGTAAAGACAACATTGTGTGCAGGTGTGGACGGTGACCTATTTGCGTTGCTTAGCAAATGCGAACAGGATATTTCTGATATAGGAAGAGAACTCGCAAAGATTACCAATGTACTCGGTCAGGTTCAGATACTTATTGAAAAGACAGGACGTTCCGATTTGATTGAGAAGAAGATGGCTCTTATGCGGACAAAAATTGAAAAAGATACAAAGCTTAGTGAGCTTACCAAAAAGAAACAGAGTATTGTTGAGAAGATGGGGAAAGCCAATCTTGCTAAAGTTACTATTGAAAAGATTATATATCCGGGAAATGTAATCACAATAAATGGTGTGAAAGCAGTTGTAACCGAAGAAGAGAAACATGTAGAGTATGCAAGAAGAGGCGCAGGAATTATAGTGTATAAGATTGGGGAATAAAATATTGTTAAATAATTTGTCGCAAGTTGCGGTGAATAAAAGTTGATAAATATCGGGAGGTAGTGTAGTATGGATTTTGAAGCTGAGTTGGCAAAATTTCAGCCAAGTTTGGAGATTGACCAGGCAGAGGATGCCATTTATGGAAATAATACAACTGACGTAACGGATTTACTTCATAGTATTTTAAAGGACAATGTGAATGGTAAAAATACTAAAAAAAATAAATCAGCAGGATGGGTGGAAGAGTAATGAATTGTCCAAGATGTAATGCCAATGTAGCTTTTAGTAAAAAAAGATGTGACAATTGCGGTCAGGATTTAAAAAATTACCGCAGGGTTGTCGGTCTTTCAAATATTTATTATAACAAGGGATTATCTCAGGCAAAAGTAAGAGATTTATCCGGTGCCATTTCGTCACTTAAACTTAGTTTACAATTCAACAAATTAAATACAAATGCAAGAAATCTTTTAGGTCTTGTCTATTTGGAAGAAGGAGAAATTGTATCAGCATTAAGTGAGTGGGTTATAAGCAAACATTATCAGTCAGAAAATAATGATGCGGAAGACTATATCAAAATGATACAGTCAAATCCTAATAAACTTGAAACATATAATCAGACAATCCGAAAATATAATTCGGCACTTAATTCAGCAAAACATGGCGATGAAGATATGGCTATCATACAGCTTAAAAAAGTTGTAAATCTAAATCCTAAGTTTATCAGGGCGCATCAGCTTTTAGCATTGCTGTACATGATGACAGGTAAAAAAGATAACAGGGTTAAAGCATTAAAACTTCTCAGAAACATCAGTCAAATAGATGTTACCAATACGACAACTCTGCGTTATATGAAAGAGTTGTCAGATGTCCACATCAGAGGAGAAAGTCCTAAAGTGCAGCCTAAGGTGGTCAAAAAAGAACCTGAGAGAAGAACTTTGCCACAGGTTGACCCTGATGCGTACAAGACGATTACTCCGTATAAAGAAGAAAGACCGTCTATTATGCCATTTATAAATATTGTTGTTGGTATAGTGATAGGACTTGCACTTATGTATTTTTTGATAATACCTCATATGAAGTCGAATGAGGCTCAAAATGCAAACGACAGTTTTAAACAGTATAGTGAACAGCAGGCAGCAGATGCAAGCGATTCATCTTCACTGAAAAGCAAAAATGAATCATTGCAGAAAGAAATAGATGGATTAAAGAATGAGCTTAAACAGCTTCAGGGTGATATAAACACTGAAGATGGAAAGACAATACTTGATATTTATGATGCACTTTTCAGTTCAGCAAGTTCATATCTTGCAGATGATACTGAAAATGCTGCGAAAAAGCTGTTAGATATTGATGAAAGTACGCTTAAAAATGATTATGCAAAGAAAGTATATAACAGAATAAAAGACAATACTTTCGCAGCTATGTCGGAAAAATTGTATCAGCAGGGATATTCTTATTACAGCAGTGGTGATTATGGAAATGCTATTAAAACTTTGAAAGAGGCTGTTAAATATGATGAGACAAATGTCAAGGCAATTTATTTCCTTGGCAGAGGCTATCAGAAACAACAGAAATATGAAAAAGCAAAGGAATATTTCGATACTATTGTAAATGATTACCCTGATTCAGACAGAGTGGCACTTGCAAAATCAAAATTAGCAGAGATGGGATATTAGTATGAAAGTTAAAATTTTCGTACTGTGATAAAGGCAGAAGTCTGTCGCTTATGTAATCTAATATGATTACAGGCGGCAGATTTTTTATGTTATTACTATGAAACATAAACTACCGGGTAGCCAAAAAAGCGTAAACTATCCCTATCAAAACTTTTGAGTGCTTATTTTGAACTCAAATGACAGGCTT
>ERZ772897.504-NODE-504-length-47724-cov-76.891837_pt1 | contig 47724 bp, 79 predicted proteins | sample MGYA00512125_ERZ772897 | MGnify/ENA primary metagenome ERZ772897 (study PRJEB29015, sample SAMEA2737660) | human gut metagenome | biome: human gut; feature: human-associated habitat; material: faeces | place: China | collected 2012 ... | reverse complement strand
AATGGTAATTGTACTCACCCAGGAATGAAAACATAAAACATCTTTCACGATTTTGTGCTACACCATAGTTTTTAGCATTTAAGTCTTGATAGTAATTTGTGTAACCTAGACTTTCAAGGAAGTCTAACCACTTTCTAAAGTCGGGCATATTGTCTTGGCTATGGACCTGTGGCACATTCTCCATGAACAAAATCTGTGGCAATTCTCCGTTGCTATCTCTGATTTCTGTTAGTATTCTCTCAACTTCCCACAACAGACCGCTTCTTGTGCCACTGCCCTTAGACATCCCTGCTTGTTTTCCGGCAACTGATAAATCCGTACAAGGAAATGAGTAAGTAAGTAAGTAAGTGAATGCATTTGTGTCGCAGATATTCAAATCTTCTGCATGAACCTTTGTTATATCCATTGTAGAAAAATCTGTACCATGTACTGCGTTATAGCTTGCAATAGCGTACTTATCAAACTCCACAACTCTGTAATGCTCAAATTTCGCACCTATTCTCTTTAGTGCCATTGCCTGACTGCCGTAGCCTGTCAGCCAGCAAATAACTCTATAAGACGAATTGGCTTTGTTATTGATATGGGCTCTCTGATTATGTCAAATAATGTTATCTGCTGCATTTACACCACCTCCTCATATTTCCATGAAAAACCACCTATGCTTTTCTTTATTCCTCTGCATACCGCCCCGATATTCGATGGACTTTTTAAACCATTTTCTTTAGCAGCTGCTGTTACCGAATTGTACCTATTAATTATTTTTCCTGTATTCATATCAATTTTTAATACTGGTTTCATAGGTTTACCTGAATGATATTTACTCCTATTATTCAGCCCTGTATTGTATGCGTGCATTTGATTTTCAGCATTTGTACACCACTCCAAGTTCTCAACCCTATTATCTGTTTTGATTCCGTTGATATGGTTTATCTGCGGCTTTCTGTTTGGATTATCTATAAAAGCCATAGCGACTAACCTATGCACCTGTTGGGTAGGTAATCCTCTGATTTTGGTAATAACTTTATATCCCTTCTTGCTTACTGATTGTTTTAATATACAGCCTTGTTTTATATAATAGCCTTTACCATTCCATATCTTTCTTGTTTTTGAACGAACATTCCCTAGGTTTGAAACTTCGTAGCATTCTCCATTGGGAATGTCTTTCCATATTTCTTTCATTCATCATCAAAAGGAAACCTCGGTTTTATGTCCGGACAACCTATTCCTTTCTTTGATTTTTTAAGTCAAATAATAGCCTTTGCTTTTCACTTCCGCATAATCATCTTCTGAAAGCAAAACTTCTGTCTGAATCTTTTTGTTACCATAGCAATCAACATCACATACAACCTTGAAAAATAACATTCCGTTCTTTTCAATCGGTTCTTCGTGAGTTATGTTTGTTACATAACATTCAAGCAAATTCACTCTGAATCACCCTTTCCATTCCTATATTCTTCTATTGCCTTGTCAACTCTATACTTACCCCAATCCCCACTACAACACCATTCAACAGCTTTGAAAACGGGGCTTAACATTTCAAAGAGCGTTTCCACTCTTATTTTAGCTGATTTGATATATTCAACTAACCGCCTTGTATCTTTTGCTACATCTTCATATCCGTTTTGATTGAGATAATCAGCCATTTTTTCCAGCAATTCAATGTCTCTGTACTGCATGAGGTCATCAATCTCTTCTGCATATAAATAGTTCCAACTGCCACCGCTCATTAGTTCTCACCCACTTTCACACAATCACTTTTAAGCATATCTGCCTTGATTAACTCGTAGATAATATCAAGGTAAGTTCTGTTGTCTCTGTATCTGCAATTAGCGTCTTTATGTATTCTTGGGTCGATACATCCTCTCGCCCAATCCATAACGTCGAAATACACATCGCTAACAAAAAGCATTTTGCACCCTCTAGCAACGCACAAATAGTAACATCCCTGCTTACCATATTTGCCCTTGCATTTCTTAAATCCGAATTTTTCAAACTCTTTGGCTTTAACTGTTGGTATCAGCATTACTCTCACTCACTTTCTTAAAAGGAACACCTCTTAAATGCTCATCAAGGTCTAATTCTGTTCCGTCAATATTGCCGTTCAGCTTGTTTTGGCAATGGCATAATAATGTTTCAAGGTCGCAAATTCTACCTGCCTTATACTCACTTCTTATGAAGTCAAGAACTCTGTCTACGCTTTCTATCCTGTACCTTGCTATTTTTGAATTGTAATCAAGCCTTATATCTGCAATTTCTTTTTCGCGCTGTCTGATTTTAGCTAAATTGCCCTTGCAAAATTCATAATCGCTAATAAGTTTTTGCTTTGCAATTCGTGCGATTTCTTCCGCTGTATAGCCTTTAATTCCGCTCATTCACTTTCACCCACTTTCTTATCATCAACAATCTTAATTTTCCTACCACAAGCATTGCAGTAAATATCATATCCTTTTTGAGCAATTAAGCCTCATTTTCCCGCACTCTGTGGTATAAATTGGAAATCCGTAAGGTGTATGAGTAACATACCATTTGCACTGCTCATTTTCTTTATTGCCATTACTCATTCACTTTCACCCACTTTCAACAAATCCATAAACTTCTCATACTGTTTCTGCGACACCTTGTTGTGCTCTTTTTCTGGCTTTAAGCGGATTATAAGGTGCTTTTCTGCGATAGAGGATAATTCTCTTGCCAACACCTTTCTGCCTTGCTGTATGCCCTCTCTGTAACCTTTAGCTGGGTGGTAATCGTCAATCTGTGCTTTGCCCTCGCCTTGGCTACCGCTCGTCTTGTTCCTGAGCTGGTAGCCGTTATCAGCGTATGCCTTAATGTAATGCTGCTCCCACTTGTCAAGCTCGGCGGTCGGATAATGCAAGAATCCTATCTTCCACCCGTAAGGATTGCTCTTGAAGTCGTATAGCCCATGCTTCTTGAGCGAGAGGTCTATGCGCTGATAAGCCACAAGATGTTGTGCTAATCGGCTAAGAATATGCACCGCCTGTCCGATGTATGCGTACTTGAAGCAATTCTCGTCAACTCTTGTCAAGAAATAGATGCCGCTCTTCTCGTCAAGCTTAGGATTGACCTTTAACAGCCTTTTCTTATTCTCCTGTTCTATTGCCTTGGCTCTTGCTATGTTCTGATAATTCAAGAATTTCCACCTGCCTTTATTTCAAACGGATTCACAAAATTATCAATAAGTTTAGCTCCCATACTAAAAGCTACTGGTTGTTCATCCCTGTCTAAATCTAATTTTTGACCACAGCTCGGGCAATAATCATAATCATCATAGTCAACCTCATATCTATTGCCACAGCAAGGGCAAATCCATGTGTCATACACAAGTGTTCCGCCTGGGGCATATCCATCACCCTCATAGGTTGGCTTCTTAGGTATCTGCTTCTCGAGAGCCTGTAGTGCGATAGCTAAAGCCTCTGCAAAACATTCCGTAAAAGGATAATCCTCATTAGTTGAATCCGAAAATAATCTTTCCAATGTTTCCATCGCTTCTTGTTCGTTCATGAAACCACCTTCTTACTCTTGTTAATCCTTGTAGTCTTACGCTTCTTCTTGCTTCCAACGTAACGGCTGCCACCCATCGGCTTGCCGTAAATAAATGCACTCATGTTACCATTCTTAGGCTTCATCTTCTCTACCTCCCAGTGCTTCAATTGCCATGTTAATAGCTTCAATTCTTTTTTTGTTTATCATTGTAAGCTCTCTTTTCTTTGCTCCACTCAATCCCAAGTGGTCGCTACTGTATACTGCTATTGCATTTATTAGTAGTTTTTGTTCATCACGAAGAATTTCAATTGCTTCCCGAATGCTCAAATTATCTCCTCCTAGTTCAATCGCCAAAATTATATTCCTTTAGTCGCTTGCTTTTCTCGTACACCGTACATTCATTACCTCCCGGACACGGTCTTCTGTGCCCGGTTATCAATATGTACTGGCAGAATCTGTCGCCACCCTCAAAGCTTATACGGCAACTGTATTTACATGTGCTACATTTCTTTTGCTTTGTCATGCTGCCCCATCTCCTTAGTTGAACGGTAAACCTTCATCTTCTACACCCAATGGCAAATTCATGAAGCCGTCACTTGCCATTGCTGGAGCAGCCATATTCGAAGCCGGCTGGCTTGGGCTGCTGCCGTTAGCGTTCTTGCTCTCTGCGAACTCACACTCCTCAATAACAACATCTGTTGTGTAGACTTTCTGTCCGTCCTTGTTGGTATAACTGCCAGTCTGAATACGTCCGACAACCGCTATCTTAGTACCCTGATGCAAGTATCGTTCAATGAACTCCGCTGTCTTGCCAAACGCTATGCAGTTGATAAAATCTGCTGTCTGTTGTTCGCCCTCCTTTTTGAATCTCCTGTCAACCGCAAGTGTAAGCCTTGCTGTTGTAGTGTTGGTTGCAACACTTGTTCTGATTTCCGGGTCTCTCGTTAATCTTCCCATTAAAATCACTTTATTAATAAGTCATTCCACCTTTCTTTAATTCATACCTTTTTAACATGTGATATCTTGCATGTTCTTTAAATGTCATAAGTTTTAAGTTTTCTTTTCTATTATCATCTCTAATGCCATTGATATGATGTACTACTTCATCATCTTTTAGTTGCCTACCTATTAAGCATTCCATAATCAGGTCGTGTTCCATTACATATCCGTCAATCGTTGATTTTGGATGGTCTGGAAAATATATAGATATGTATCCGTCTGCTCTCTTTTTTCTATGCCCTATGCCGTGAATTTTCTTGCTTTCAGACATTTTCTTTCTTGTTTCTTTTGAAACGGCCTTGCCTTTGTGCGCTTTGCTTATAGCTTTTCTTGCAGATTCAGGATACTCCCACCCGTTTTGTTTTAATCTATTAAGGCATTCTTTTGCGGTTCTTGATTCTATATTAAATTTTTTCATATAGTTATATACAGAACCAACTGCAACACCTAATTCATCGGCTATTTTATACATAGGTTTGCCACGCACTACATAAAGTTCATACAGAACCTCTTTGGTTATTAAATTCATTATTATTTCACGCTTTCTTTGTCTTATCTCCTTCGCTTATCCCATTTTCTCATGAGTTTCTTGTTTTCCCGATACAAAAAGCTCATGCTATCCTTTTCGCTCTCGATTATTCGAGTTGCATTAGTTTCGCGGTTGTTTGCTGCTTCCGCTTGGTACTTCTCGCATTTATCGTGGTACGCCCCACAACCTCTGTTAGGGCAGTCTCGACAGCATCTCATTCGTCTAGCTCCTTACGCTGATTTACTCCGCTTCTGATTGAAGCCATTCCCTAACTTCCGTTACTGTGTGCATTGAAACCCCATTTTCAATAGTCTTAACGCTACCCTCTTCATAAGTTTCTATTGAACAGATAAAATCAAGCAGCTCTTCATCTGACATATTTCTTATTCTGTCAGCGTTAGTCATTCTCATTGTCCCTTTCCCTTTCCCTTTTCCTTTTCTTTTTTACGATATATTTTCCTGTAACCAAACAATCATAACTAACGTCTTCTCCATTAGAATGCATAGTAGTCCATCTACCGCATTCAGCACAATTTTCATCGCATGTTACATTACTCATTTTCTGCACCTCTCAATTCTTTCAGTTTTGCTTCGGCTTCTTCTCTTGTAAGGAATAATGTTTTGCCAATTTTGTTTATGTCTGACAACTCAAATGTACACTTATCTATTGTACATGGTGTTTTATTCGGAATCCCTAAGATGTAATAAACATCATCTCCCACCTTACAAGGTAACTTGATAAGTCTGCCCTGCTCTTCTAAGTCCTCATAATACTTGAGTTTCTCTCTTAAATCAGCCATAGCCCATAAATTACGATAGAATAGAGCTAATAATCCTATCTGACTATCCGTTTCAACCGACAGCATTTCACCCATATAGTCGTCAAATTCTTCATCTGACATATCGGATAAATCTTCATCGCACATATCTTTTACAAGATTTTTGACAAGCTCTCGGCTATCAATATCAAATTCATAATCCCTGTATCTTGCCTTACATTTTTCATCTGCATAACAACTGTTATACGCTAATTCAATCATATTCATATCAGATGTCTGCTTGTCGCTTGTTAATCTCTTCATTCCTGCTCCTTTCTAAAACGGGCACTCACTAGGATTGTTTAAAATCCAACTCTTACCCTGTTCTGCAACGTCTACATTCGCCCCATTTACATCATTTTTCATCTTTGCGATAAAACTATCCTTATCAGCATTTTCACTTGATAAATGGCACATTATGACGTTCTGCAAGCTGTCTGAATCGTTTGCCTTAACAAAATCGCAAGCGGTATCAATGCTTAGATGACCTCTGAAAACGTGATTAGCTTTCGGATTGTCGGTATCAACTAAATCCTTGTCATAGTTCACACCTAAGAGAATGTGGTTTATGCCCTTAAAACGCCACTTAATCAGCTCTGTGTCGGTTATATAAAGCAATTTACCCATTTCCTTATGTGTTATCAGAAATCCGTAACAAGGGCATTCTGTTCCGTCTGCGTTAGTATGTGTCCATCTGCCATCTACTGTAGTTAAAGCAAATGCACTGATATCGAAATTTGTTTTTTTCAGTTTGTAAGTAAGTGTTTCCGATTTACTGGCTATCATATATGGCAAAACTGTATGAAAGCCCATTCTGCACATCTCTAAGGATGCCTTACTATGGTCAAGATGTTTATGGGTGCATAAGACACCCACAACATCTTTAATGTTCCAATCTAAGCCTTTTTTAATCTCCTTGATGCCGATACCACAATCAAGGATAAGCGTTTCTCCGTTGTCTGCCTGTAACAAATAGCAGTTACCGCTACTGCCAGTTGAAATACATTTAAGTTTCATCCAAAAACCTCTCAACATATTCGTTCTATTTTTCGATTGCCTTTTCTTTTGTGGCTACATTATGGAAGAACATCTTCTTTGCGTGTACTCCATCGTTTAACCTGTATCTCGGACAGCCAGAACTATATCCCATAAAAAATCCGTCTGGCTCATTTCTAAGAACAACAGCTTCAGCACCACATATAGGGCAATTTCTTAGCCCTTTCATGCTTCCACCTCATCATCTTTCGGGAACTGGAAATAATTCTGTGTCATCTTATCAAAAACAGTTTCCGACAAGCAGCTTACGAATGAAGTACCTTTTTCAGTATTTATTATCGTTTTTAAAAAAGCGACCTTTTCGTGCTGCTCTCTCAACATTTCCATAGCCTTAATAGCCTTTGCTTCGGCGGAGTACTCCGCAAGTGCCTGTGAATCGGTAATCAAGTTGCTGTTAAAGAAGTAAATCTTCTTGTTGAGCCTGATAACCGCCACATGCTCGTATGGCACATCTGTTGTTCCGTCTTGACTAATTATTCTCATGCTTACCCTCCATGATTTTCCTTAAAACTGCACCAAAATCGCTATCTGTAGCGGTAGAACACTTATCGGAACATCTAATAAACTCATTCAGCATCATGTCGAAGCACTGCTTATCACTATGGAATACTTTCTCATATACCTCTTTTGTCAACACGCCGAAATCAGCTATAATGTCCATGCCCTTGCCGTCAATCATTACTATTCCCTTGTCACTAGCAATCATATAACCTCCTATTCTGCCGTCATAAATGGCGGTAACTCCGTCTGCTCTGTTGACTGCTCCTTGGTTGCTTCTATCGCCGTTGCACTGGAATTATCTTCTATGAACTCAACTGTATTAGAATTCTCGTCAATCTCAGCCTGTGCAAGCTGATAAACTTCGTCCATTTCAACCTGTGCCTGTCTTGCCATTGGGTCATAATTCTTCGGAAATTTTTTTGTGGCATTGTTGCACATTTTCCTCTGAATCATGCTCTCTGGGGTATCAAGCCAAGCACCCGATATAAACGGTCTAGCGATTTCGCACTTTATCATATCGTCTACAGTTTCGCACTGCCTCAACGCGTTGAGAACTTCTTCCTTTTTCTCTTTTATCTTCTTTTTCTCTTCCGGTGTAGCGTCATAACGAGTGCGTTCCACTTCCTTGTTGTACTGCTTTTTCGTGCCGGTTATTATTCCGAAAGTTTCATTCTGCATATTCTGCTTTACATGGGACAGTAAATTTATCTTTACACTGTCTCTGTCCGCGGATAAATAAGTAACCGTTCCGTCCTTTAACTTCACAGGATATACAACTCTTACAGCTTTGTCGGACAATCCTTTCTCTTCCCACTCCGGGTCGGTGATTGAAAGCCCTTTGTGCTTAGGCGGAACGTACACGTCACCCTCCTTGATAACCCAATATGGATAAACTGTATCAACATTCTTCCCGTAGTTGGATAAGAGCGAATCGTAGCCAGCTCCCTCAATTCCCATTTCGACCTGCTTCTGCCATATTTCTTCTTTTGTTTGTGGGTCAGTGCCTACTTTCACACTCCTTAACTGGAAATAGCACTCCCTTGGGTATGCGCTAGCATTGAGCTTTAAGCTTGCGCAACGCTTTACAATGCCCCTTATATTGCTTGTATCAAGATTACCCATATTAGTCTTAGGGTCATTCTTGACAAGATTGAATATGCTTGTCATTGCTTCCATAGCACACTCTTTTGCATAATCATCCATATTCATTCCGCAAGACTTGTAATCATCAATGATAAGACCTGTGATTGCATTACTCCACTCACTTAATGAGGTGGTAAATGCTTTCTTCTCTGCAACTGCCGTATTCTCTGCCATAATTTTTTCTACCTTTCTAATTGATTTATTTTAATGTTCTGCTATTCCTCTGATTTAAAGATTGAAGAGGAAAAGATACAAACTGGGCGAACACTGTAGTAGTCATCACAATAACGCATAATGATATTGCCGGACGAAGTAACAGTGACAGTAACAGTACTCCAGTCGTTATTACAAGCCGTGCCCCACGGCGTAATCAAACGCCACCAGTAGTCATCTGTGTTAGGTATAAGGCTTCTGTACTTGCGGTATTCGTCAAGCGTAAGAAGCGATACCTTATCTTCACACTCGCCATACTCGGTCTGTCCATCAAGCGAAAGCAAGTCTCGCTTAAATAAGGCAATGTTCTCTTCTCCTATCTCATCGGCAATCTTCTCGACAAATTCTGTATTGAGGTATTCTCTTAACTGGCTCTGAACCCAGTCATTAGAATTTTCATCAAATACTATCTTGTCTGTAAGCGTGTCCGCAAGGCACATATAACCCTCATCCGTAATATCAAGTATCTTCCAGTTAAGCCCTGCAAGCTCAAATGTATCTCCGACCTTTAACCCAGTAAAACGCTTTCTCGCCTTAGTCTTAACATTACCTTCAAACGCAGCTATCTTATTGCTTAATTCGGTTATCTGTTCCTGTAACATCTCCATTGTCAATGTAGCCATAATTGTCATTCTCCTCTCGATACAAAGATATTAGATTTCAAGATACAAACTGGGCGAATGCCGTTGAAGGAGTCATAGCTGTAGTAGCTGAAATCGCCAGATGGATGAACAGCGGCTATTACGTACAGATAACCTCTTTCTTCCGTAGACCAAGGTGTGCATGTCCACCACCAATCGTCTAAATCCTTATTAACAAGTAAAACATTGTACTGCCTTGCTTCATCAAACGTGATAGGTCTTACCTTGCAAGTGCAAGGCTCAAACTCATGCTGCATATCAACTGAAGTTAAATCAACAATATGCTCGACAAGATTATCTGCTCCTAATTCAGCTTCAATAATAGGCTGTATCTCGCTCTCAATAACTTCCTTGAGGTTTGACTTGCTGTAATCTCGTGTATCTTTGTCAAAGTCAGTACTACCTGTCATGAAGCCCTTAGATATTACCTTTGTAGCTCCATTCTTCTGTTCAAGCACAATAAAATCATGCTCTCCTATCTTGAATACCTCGCCCGGTTTAAGCTCCAATAACTGTACTTTGTTAGCTTTTTCAGCTTCTTCTAACTGCTTGACAAGCTCTCTTGCCATATCTAACGCCTTGCTCATTTTTACTCCTCACTTTCCGATGACTCTGCATTGTCTACTGCAAGTGCTAAAAATTCGTCAAATTCATCTGTCGTAATATCCCAACTGTCGCACCAATCAATTAAAGATGTTCTTTGACACTCTTTTTTAATTGCATATGCTATCGTTTCCGCTTTTGATTTCTTCATATTACCCCTCCACAATCTCTAATTTCTCGCTATCATCAACAACCAGCATAATCAACTGACTATCAACCATTTCAGCAACTTTCTTCTGATTAGTGTTGTCAAGGCTCTCACTATCATCTAAGATAATAGGTACTGACATACCGCTAATCTTCTGAATAGAGTTACATATATCAACCCTACCAAGAATCCTGTTACCCTTATTACTCATAGTTGTAAGAATTGACTTTCCATCAACTGTCGGTATGCAAACTGACTTGTAACCACCCGACTTGTTCAATTCAAACAGCTTCCACTTAACTAATGAGAAATGACTGTTAATGCTGTCAGATAATGTTTCATTCTTCGCCTTATCCAGTTCATCAAGCAAGTCAAGGATTTTTTCAGCATTAGCCTTATTCTGTTCCTGTGTACGCTGTTCTGCCCTTAATTCTTCAAGCCGCTGTTCGTCTTTCTCTGTGTTACTTTCAGCTATCTTTCGCTCACATTCTGACAACTGCTGCCTAAGTTCGCTTTCCTGTGCCTTTAATTCAGCCTTGACCGCCGATATGTCATTAGCCTTGTGAATAGCCTGTTCCTTTTCGGCTATCTCATTAGCAAGTGCCTTGTATTCTTCTGAATCGGTAATATCAATCTCCTGCGGCAATTCCGTCAACTGCTCTGTAAAAACTTCGATAGCTGTATTCAGCATTCCAAGACTTTCCTTGTGCTGCGGAAACTCTGCTTCGAGGTCTGCAAGCGTTTTCTTCTCCTTGCTCAGTCTGTCCGCGTAAAGGTTTCCGTTATCTGTGATGGACTTTAACATGTCTGCCTTGTGCTTCTTGAAGTCGGCTCTTAACTGCTCTTTCTTGTCCTCACCGTATTCACTGCCACAATAAGGGCAGATAAGACTGTTTTCGTCAAACTGGCGGTTATTCTCCTCAGTCCACTTCTTACGCTCTACATTGAGATAGTCGGTTATACTCTCAATGGTTTTCTTTGACAGTTCAATGCAACGCTCTGTCTCACTGATAGTCTTTTCTGTCTGTTTAACAAGGAACTTCTTGTCGGCAATCTTATCCTCAATCTCTCGTTTTGCCTTGATATTATCCTCATTAGCCTTGCGTGATAAGTCTCCCTGCTTAAACTTCAAGTCAAGAATATCAGCACTAGCCTTGTCATATTCAGCCAACATCTTGTCAGTGTCCGTCTGATTGGCTATGCAATTACTTATCTGCTCCTTAAGGCTATTTCTGTGTAATTCAAGGTCAGATACATCTGTGTCCTGCTTAATCTGAATATCTCTTTCCTTTTCCTTAATCTGTCCGTCAAGGATAGGTAAATCCTTTGTGATTTTAGCCTTAGTAGCCTTATTCATAGCGGATAATTCTTCTGTTGTGTATTTCTCTAACAGCGGTACTAACTCGGCTAATTCAGCCTTAGAACGTGCTATATCAAGGTCTGTCACATTCTCAACAAGACTAAATAAGTATTCTCTCATTTCAGCCGGCTTCTGATTTAGAAATGCGTTGATATTGCTGCACATCTTGAATACGCTCATATCAATGTCAAGATATGCATTGAAATCCTTTAAATTCTTACGAACGTCATTGACAAAGTATGCATTATCATCCTTGTAACTGCTGCCATCCTTGCTATAAGTACGCTTCTGTACTTTCTTCATAGTGACTTCTTTTCCGTCAACATCAAGTGTAAGTTCAACTGATACGTCCATATCATCAACTGATACTCCGTCAACTTCTCTTCTGACAACCGGATTATCTTTCAGCTCATAATCGCAGTTGAATAAACACCACAAATACGCGGTTGCTATTGTTGACTTGCCGACACCGTTCTTAGCCATAAGCTTAGTAATGGCGTAAAAATCAAAATCCTTGCTTGCGTAACACATGAAGTTCTCAACCCTCATGTTCAAAAGCTTAATATTCATTCCTCTTAGTCCTCCTTCTGAACGGCTCCTGTAATCTTGCCGTCCTCAATAATCACTCCCATTTTCTCTGCTTCGCATACAATAGCCAGCTCTTTTACCGCTAATGCGTTTAAGTCTGTAATAACCATCACGTTTTACCTCCTTTTAAATGTTTCACTCCCTTATCCTCACTCTCCAATCTTCCCAAACACCGAACGCCAAAGCGTCAGCGTGGTTCTCAAAATATATGTCAATCCTGTTGCCCTTGATTGCACCGCCACAGTCCTCGGCTATAAATGTTCCGATTCCCTCAATATCTACCATAGAACCATAAGGAATAACCGTAGGGTCTACCGCTATGGTAACGCCCTCAATAGCATAAGTTCCTGTTGCAGTTATTCGGTCATTCTTTCCACAACACTTCTCACAACCGCAATATGCTGTAAGCGTGAACGTCTGCCATTCGTCCGATGTTTCCTGAATAGGACCATATATCGGCTTCTCTATGTAGTTGAGCACTGTCGGTGCAACGCATATACATGCGGCACACAAAATGCTTAGAATTGACATTATCCTCTCCCTAAAAACTTATTAACAAAATAAACTTGTCCTTTGCCTGTAACCTTTGTTGTGCGTGTAGTCCTTACACTTCCGTCAGGATTCTGCACGTTGCTTTCCTTGACCTCGAATAAGCCCTGTTCAACATATCTCTGCATAGGCATATTGTAAGAACTTCCGCTCTTGACTAAATATCCGTTGTTGCGCAACCAGTCAAACAACCGCTTCTGTCCTATTTGGTAGCCGTTCTGACATATCAGCTTCGCCAAGTCTCCGACAAGAATTGAAGTCTTGCTCGTAGCCACAGCATCAGCAAAAATTTCTTTCGGCTTCATTCTCTCATTAGCTTCGATAAGTTTTATGTTATTCTCTTTCAAACTATCTATTGTCTGATTGGCAATTTTTAATGCTCTTGCCATTACCTGCTCTGGCGTGTTCCAAGCCTTTTCAACGTCTATAAGGTATTGCCTGCAAGCCTTACCTTTATCCGTTCTGCTCATAAGGCAAATGTGCTTTGCCATATCGACAGACAAGTTATAGTCTTGAATTTCCTTTTCTCCACCGTACTGATTGCTCTGTACCTTTAGGTACGCACCTGTAAAATCTTCTCCCTCAACAAACCCCTGAGAATTTGTCTCAAACCAAGCACTAAATCTTTTCTCAACTCCAAGGGCTTCATGTAGTTCTCTCGCTGATACAACCTGTGCATCAGCGTCAACTTTGATTAATTCGTTCATTCTTCTCCTTTCTTGTGTTATAATCTCCTTATCATTCAATAAGGAGGTGACTTGCTTTGCCAGTTGAACAAATTGTGTCTGCTTATGCTACCGCTAAGATTTGCGGTTATAACGGCTCTTTAGATGATTTCAAGAAACTGTACGTCCAATACTATTCGGAAATCATAAACTCCCTGCCGGCTGAAAAACCGCAATCAGCAAAAATTGAAGCGGCAATCAACCCTTTCCGTAGGTAGACTTGCTTCTAAAAGCTTCAATCACTGGCGTAATGGCGGTGAGAACTTTGATAGACAGCTCAATGTTAGTTTCTTCAATCTTCTTACCGCCATTTATAATGTCCTGATAATCGTCAATGACATCCATTGCTATGTGCTGTGCAAGTTCGTCAACCCCGATGTATCGGTCATCATCTTTCTTGACTATCACAGCTTTTCCAGTACTGTCTACAATACTGTATCTCTGCTTATCCATTCTTACTCCTTTCTGCTGTTCTCTGTGTCTGTGTGCTCGCTCTGCTGATTCTGCTCTGCCATGTTCTCGACTTTGCCGAGAATATAGCCCTTATCGAAATCTGACATCTTAGGAATTGCATCCTTGAGCTTTTCAACTATCTGTTTTTCTCTCTCACTCATGTAATCGCTCCTTTCTGTTGACCCTGTAAGCATACAATAGCACACTATGTTAGCATTGTCAATACTTTTTGTTGACTTTGTTTGCATTGCGTGTTATATTATGATTACAGAAAAGAGGTGAGACAATGAACGAACGTATCAAGGCATTAAGAGAAAGCTTAAAGAAAAGTCAAGAAGAGTTCGGAAAAGATTTAGGATTGACAAGAAACTACATTTCATTAGTGGAAAATGGAAATAGAAATCTTTCTGGACAAACTATCAAATTGCTGTGTTCAATGTTTAATGTTAATGAAGATTGGCTGCTGACTGGCAATGGAAATATGTTTATTGAAAAGTCTAAAGATGAGCAAATTGCTGAACTGCTTGGAGAAATTCAAAAAAGTGGTGAAAATAATTTTAAGCATAGACTTGTGAGTGCTTTAGCGAAACTCAATGAAAGTGACTGGGATAGCTTAGAGAAGTTAATAGACTTGATGACAAAATAAGAAAAACTGGGAGGTTTTAATTCTCCCAGTCTTTTTTTATTTTAAGAGTGTTTTTACATAAGCATATATTGTCTTTATCCAGTGAATGTTATTACACTTTTGTATCAGTTCGATTATCTTATGCTTGTAGTCCTCAATATCCTCTCCCAAAGTTCAACCCTCCCAAAATCCACACGTTCCCAGTAGCGATGTACCCATTATGGAACATCAGTTCGATATTGTCAAGCACAAGGAACGGTGCAACGCCAATCACACCGCTCCTCGCCGAAGCTTGATGTCGTTCCAGTTAGGAACACGTTGAGCATAACACAGAATCAACGGTAACTCACTCTCAATCGTGCCAAAAAAATCGACAAAATACGCAGAATTACAAGACGGTTTACCTTGATGATGTTGCCAAGAAGTATCTGAAAGACTATATTGCGTCAAGGAATAGCTCTAACAGCCCCAATAAGCCGCTTTTCACCCAAAGCCGAACAACTAAGCCTATGAGTGATGAAGCCGTCAGAGGAAGCCTTAAACGCATTAAGAGCAATGCCAAGATTGACCGCCGCATATATCCTCACCTATTCCGCAAGCCACCGCCACAAACATTGTCAAACGTGGCGGTTCGGTGCATGATGCCGAAGAATACCTCGGACGTAAAGGCCAAAGTGTTACCGGCAAGCATTACAGCTATATAAGTGAGGAGCACACCCGGAATATCTTTGAGAAATATGTGGCTACGGTGTGATGCCGTAGCCATGTAAATAATAATTTGCACAAAAATAAATTGATGCAAATACGTTTTGCCATAAAATGGCGTACAGATGGCAACGAAGTGGTAGAATTTAGCGATATAAATACTACACAATACATAGCATTCCTCATTACGAATACCGGTGATATTCTTACGGACTTTAAGATAATCAATTCCTCCTCTTTTAATATACAATGGGGCGAAGGTAAAGGAAACATAGGAATAGCTATTGTAATGGAGTATTAGCTATTAGCGTAAAAAGCATGTGAAGCAATCCACAAGGCTGAAACCTGAGAATTTCTTTTGGTGGGATATAACTTTATCTCACCCGTCGGGTATATACGCCCTGCACACGGCAAATCTTCGTTATTGTCTATAAATATCAATGCTGTGTCTGCTTGTGGACGAAAGCCTTCGGGTAATATTCCTATACTAATACCTGTTCCTGCCAGGCATACATCCGTGAAACGTATATTTACGAAGACCATATTTCTTTCTTTAACAATTTCGGATGAAAGATTTTTAACTCCAATATTGGTCAATTCCGCAGTTTTGACGTGCAAATTATTATTTACTTCGTTTACAGCCTCCGCCGTTGCCTTAACACCACCCTCAATATTATTAAGCTTATCGGGGGTAAGTTCCTCACCATACCCCCATGTATGCTGATTATATTCTACTGCCATAGTTTATGCCTCACTTTCTTTCTGTTCTGTTGCCTTATCGGCATTTCTTTTAAGTTGCGCCGCTTTTTCTAATTCCGCTGCCTCGCGGACAACTATCTCGTCTGCGTCCTTCTCCGTCTGCGCGGTTAAATCCCTTAGAACCAGAAACTTAACCTCCGCTTCTATCGGTGACTTCCTAATGTAGGACATTAACGAATTGCGGAACATCCTAATGTCATAGTTACTGCTCATATTTTTCCTCCTGCTTTTTTTCGAGCTCGTATAAACGAGCTTTTAATTTTTGAATTTGCCATACGCACAGGGCTATAAGCTCCTGTTTATCAACACCCAGCTTTTCCTCATCCTCATGGTCAAATAATGCCATATCATTGGTAATTCCTAAATTTGCAATAGCTTTTTCGATATCTTGTGCGATAAAACCTAAGTGCCTTTGCGTTTCAATATAACCTGTTCCCTTGTTATAATAGAACGCTGCTGGCGAAAGGCTGTTGAAAAGTTCTTCCATCTTCTCTTCATCGTCCAAGTACTTTATGTCATTCTTATAGCGTATATCAGATGTGCTATTAGCCATTAGTGCGACATTATACCATCTAGCACGTTGTGAGTAGTACGCTCCTGAGCCACTCGCATACGCTCCTGTGAAGAACTCTGCTTCGTTGCGAAATCTTAGAAGTCCACCAACATACATACTTTGTTTTCCGCTAGTATCCATAAAATACGCTGGTGTATCTAAGGCATTTTCTTCTCCTGTAGCAGGGTTCTTGCCAACCATCCACCATCCTACCGAATTAATGATTGTATTCCATCCACCCGAGTCGTTGGTAAACGCAACGGCACTTCCCATAATATTGCATCCGCTGATAGTTAATGCCTTAATCGTTCCTGTAGTAATATTATCAGCATTGATTATGGTCTGCCCGCTTTCCTTTAGAGAAGAAATTGTAACCAAGCCTTGTAAGTCAAGCTTGCTGGATGCTATTTTGACTTGCTCGGCACTTGCATTGATTTCTGTTATCAGTTCTTTTTTTTCGACTTTTGCGCTCAGCCCTTCTGCTGTGGCATCCAATGTGGTCTTCATATCATCTACAGTTTTTTTTGTCGCATAGCTTTTACTGATTTCAAATTTAATTCCTTCTGCGCTTTCGCTTATCGCTAAGTTCATCTGCGTAGTGGTTGAATAATTGCTTATCGTCTTGCTAAAGTCCTCTTTCAGTTCATCCGCTGAGAGTTTAATGCTTGCCTGAGCATCAATCTTGGTTATGTAATCTGAGTTAACCTTAGTCTCGAACTTTGATAAATCAGCAGATAGTCCGTCTGCCGTAGCTTTATACTCAGCTAACTTCTTATTGACCCACGAAAATTCGGTATCGCCAACATCGGAAAACCCCCATGTGGCACCGCTCTTGATGAACCTGTACGTCTTGCCGGCAACCTCATCATAAACAAGTGCTCTGTTGTGTTTCTTATAGCTTGCGTCTGAATAAGTAAACCTCAATCCCTGCGTAAGCTTATCACCCACCACTGGTCCCGATGTCCAGTTGTACGCCGGATAATTTTGTAAGGTTGGGGTTCCTTGTATGGTGTAGACCTCATTGGCACCATCAAGAGCTTCATTAACCTCACTTATCTGTGCCGTAAGTCCCTCTGCTGTCCTGTTGAACTCTGCACTCAATGTGTTGACATAATCCCTAGTTGTGTACGTCTTAGATATATCTTCCTTGATTCCGTCTGCTGTGGTCGCTACAAGTGTCTCGGCATCAATCTGTGTGATATACTCATTCGTCACCTTGGTTGACAACTGCTCAACGCTCTGAGTAATTCCTTGTGCAGTTACATTAAGGTCTGCTATCTGCTTCTGAATCACCGAATATTCAGTGTCGGCTATCGGCTCCCATATCCACATATCATCCTTTTTTATAAAACGGTATGTAGTCGCCGTATCCTCATCGAAAAACAATGTCCTCTGGTGTTTACGATACACCTCATCCGAATAAGTGAACTTTGTGCCCTCAACAAGTACATCGCCAACCTTGGGACCGGCTACCCAGTTGTATGCTGGGTAATTATAAAGTGTCGGTACTCCGTGACCGTTGATGACGGTTATCTCGCCATCTATCTGCGATTGCAAACTCTGTATCTTTACATCCAGTTCCGATGCGGTCTGTGTTATCTCATTCTTTAATCCGGCTTCAACATTCGATATTTCCGCTTTGTTCTGGTCTACATCACGGATTAGTCGGTTTACCCTGCCTTTAAGCTGCGTAATTGACTTATTAGAGCTATTTACTTGTGTGGTGCGTAATTGTTCGCCTTGTGCCGTATAACTGTCTGTAAGGGCTTGTATGCCCTTTAGGATGCGTTCTAAGACATAAGTGTTTATCTCTGCATACTTGCTTGATAGCTTAATTGCATCACCGACTTCGATACATGGGTTTCCGGAACTTGATATCTCTGCCGGACGGTACGTTATGCCTTTAATCTTGTCGAATATATTAGTTGCAATAGTCTTTAGTGTCGCCGCATCCTTGCCGTACACAAGAAAGTTATTCTCGATAACGTAAGTGTTACTGCCTGTGCCGACAATAGCTCCTATATCGTTCTCGTCCTGTCTAATTTGCAACTTGTCAATCTGTGACACAATGTAGTCTTGATAATCAGCACTTGTGTAATGATTCTTGTCGATTGTTATAGGTGACGTATTATCAAGATACACATATTCGAACTGCCCGCTTCTGCCGATATGCCCCAAGCAACCGTTAATCTCGCAGATAGCATTGAGAACTTGACCGCCGCTAAGTTCGTCAGTGTCAACGGCTCTGCTTACAGTCATAGTATCGTTGGCAAGAGTAATCTCTTTTTGTGCAATGCCAAAATGAGCAAAAAAACTGTCTCTGAAAGTCTTGAATGTGATGTAAGTGTCCGTTGTTGGCAAGATACTGTTGTACCAATCAACCACATCGGCGTTAATCACATCGTACAACGCATCGTAAGCCTCAATCTCGCGTTTAATTCGGTCTGCCGTAGGTTTATCAGACACCACCTTATAACGCCCTAAAATGAACGAATTATCGCTGTTGCCGTCAAGGATTATCTTGACAGTTATCCACTTGTCTTTCAGTGAAGTGAAAATATTTGAAATTGTGAACTTAACCGTCGCCGCTTCACACGCTCCGAATGTCAGTTCACTCTCGGAGCACAAGCTTTCAGTCAGTTCAAAGCTCTCTTGATGCAGTTCTGTGTTGGTTATGGTTACGGTTCCGTCATCAGTTGTGATAACAAACTGCTTATTCACATTCTGACGATAAAACAAGTCTTGTAAGGTGTAATCAACCATTGTATACACCTCCTATAAAAGACATGTGGAATGAGCTGTAATGAAGCTCACCGCCGTATGTGCCGTATATTTGCGGTTGAAAGTCGGCAAGGTAGCCTTTTTGCGTTACATAATCGTTGTACTCAGGAATAAAAGCTGTGATTATACACTCTCTACCCCTTGAATTAGTGTAACTGTTACGAATGTTCGACATAAGCTCCTCTAATTCACTGCCTGTCAGCATGGCACGCACATCAAACTCAACCTTTAGTGCTTTCAATTCCACGGCGTTACGGTGCAGATAGCCGTTAGCATCCGGGTAATCGTCTATGTCTTGCATGTTCACATACACCTTATATGTGTCAGCCTTGATAAATTTTTGCGGGATGATATATTCTCCCACCTTAATTAAGAAACCGCCGTATGCCACCTTTACCGCCTTTCTAGGACATAATAAAAGCACCTATCAATGATAGATGCTAAAATGCTATGTCCTGTCCTGTCTTATTAGTAATGAACGCTCCTTTGTAGCCGGACGCTAACAGCCTGAGCCTTGTTGCCGTAGCACGCCAGTAAGCCTCGTATGCTCCGACCTGTACATGGTAGTTGCCCTCATAGTACTTGATTATCGCACTGTAACCCTTGCTCCTAACGTCCTTAGCCATGTTGATTGCGTAATTCTTATTGACAAAAGCTCCGACCTGTACACGATAGTACTTATCTGTGGTTGCCACCGTCTGCCCCGGTAAATCAGCGTTGATGTATGGTGTCGGGTCTACCCAGTCAAACTTGGACGTGTTCATAAAGGAGTTAGCTCCCCAGAAATCACTAGCGTTGACAGTATAAGGTTTCTTGTACTTGCGAACCTCAAAGTGAAGATGTATGCCTGTTGAATGACCGGTGTTGCCAACAACGCCAATCACATCACCACGCTTAACAACATCACCTGTCTTGACCTTAAGCTCTCTCATGTGTCCGTAGCCAGTCACATAGTTGCCATTATGCAGAATCCATACGGCATTGCCATAGCCGTCACCGTTACCTGCGTAAAGCACTGTGCCGTCCGAATGAGCCACAATACTGCTCGGAATGTATCTGTTGTCCTTTTGCGGCACAAGGTCAATTCCCTGTGCATAACCGCCATTCTTGACCGCCTCAACGTGCCGTGCGTAGGTCTGCGTTACAGCATAGCCTTGAACTGCAAATACTCTGTTACCGATATTCATAGTCTTATCCCTCCATGTGTCTAATTTATCTAATAAAAAAGACAGCCCTTGTGGACTGCCCTTTATATTATCTATATAATTTACTGTTTTTTATTAATATATATATTTATATATAATATATATACATATTAATCTTATCTATACTATTCTTATCTAATCTAGGTTACGCTTTGTTTACAGAGTGTATGCAGATTTTAGTATAGTAAATCGTAAAAGTAATTTTAATTAAAAACAGCACCCCATTTCTAGGGTGCTGTCTGTTCATTTATTTTCTTCCTCAATCACTTTAATCAAGTCATTCAACCACCATGTAGCCATTGCCGATAATTGAGGAAAATAGTCCACAATATCAAGTGGGTACTGCGGTGCGTGTCCAGTCTCCGCTTCGTATATCTTCTTTGCCGCATCTAGGTCATATTCTTCACCTATGCGCTTTAAAAGCCTGTGGCAAACGTACGAAAGCTTGCAATTCGTCTTGTACGCTACCCATTCAAGGTTGCTTCTGTTGCGCATATACCAACTCTTGACCTTAGGCACCAGTGTATTGCTTGTGTTGTACTTGGTGTCCTCAACCTGCACCGGTGCAACCGCTGTCTGCGGCTGTGCCTTAGCCTTGAAGTATGCGTTTACAAGCTGTCGCTGTACCTGCCATGCTAAATCATCGGTAAAACCTTTAACAACCATCAAATACCCGCTTTCAGTTAAAAGATATGTTTTCAGATTAGGATTTCCAACTATTTTTTCGTTAGGGGACAACTTGTCCCCTAAGTCTTTCCTTGTTAGTTCAAAGTAATCTTCATTTAAAATAAAGTGACTTTTATATCTTTCAAAAGTTCTCTTGCTGGACCCTGACTTCTTCTGGTGAACAAAATCTATATCCCTAAGCGTAACTACTCTTTCACCATTGTATTCCTTAATAGATAGCTCTGTTCCCTCAATCTTTACAAGCTCTGCCATATCACTCACCCCACTTCTCTAAGAATAATCTTACAAATGTAGCAAGATATTCCAGTGTGCCGCCACTTGTTATGCTGTCAATCAGCTTGTGAAGTATTGCTCTGTTTTCTTCCATTACTGATTGCCTCCCTTCTCGTTCCCGGCTAACACATTCGTGTATGCCAGTACGCACTTTAGGAAGTGCAAGTTGATGTGTTCTAAATTACTGATAATTGACTTGATAATCTGCTCTTTCGTCATATCATACCATTCCTTTCCAAAAAAACCTTGATTTTCCGCAAAAGGAATGATAGTATAGATTTATCAATTCCTTTGCGGATTGGCGTACTAGAGTGGTTGCTTGACCGTCAAATCATTAGCAACCGCTCTATTTTTTTATTGACCTTTGGTACTCGCTTTCTATACCATTTCTGACAACATCTGATTTTGTGATATTCAGATTCCTTGATGCAATTTCCAGTTTCTCAACCATATCATCATCAAGTCTAACTCTGAGCATCGTGTCTTTGTTGTTATCAGTCTTAGGTCTGCCTGTTCTTGGCGACATTTAATCACCTCTCTTCTTTTTGTCGCTACAATAAATATAATACTGTCGCTACAAAAAGTCAAGCACTTTTTTAAAATATTTTTCGCAAACAAAAAGGAGCTTCTCAGCTCCCTCTTGCTTATCTTCTTCCATCTAAATAAAACTCCACTCGGTCAAAAGTTTCAGAACAGTTTAACTGCTTTGAAATAGATTTTCCCGGTTTTAATTCGCTGTCATCATCAGTAAAATAAGTATAGTCCCAATCTACCGGCTCTTTGCCATTAAAAAATATTGCATAGCCTTCAACAAACCTTGCTGCTTTATCGCCATTATTAGTTACCTCATATATTGCACCATCTTTTATGAGTGTTTCCGTGTAGGATAAATCCTGTATAACCGATTCGTACCAACCATCTGTTTTTGTTGATATTTCGGTGTCACAATAAGCAATTTCAGCATCCGTATCAAACATTTCTGTTATTATGGATGTGCAACCCGAACCTAAAGCGTCAAATTCAGCATCGTCAACGCTTACAAGTGAGCCATCTGCTGTATATGCCTTTGAATTTGCTGTAACATTTAAGGTCTTATCCGTATTGTTCTTTACAATGACAAAATGAAACGTACAAGCATAGCTGGGAATATTATATTCTGCAACTATCTCAACGTCACTGTTCTCTTGTTCAGTGGTTTTTACAGCTTCTGTTGTAACTTCTTGTGTCAATGCGTCTTTTTCTGTAGTTGTCGGTGCTTGTGTAGTTTCAGCTTGGGTAGCTTCCTGACTGGTAGTCTCTTTTTGCTTTGCCAGTTCAGCTTCAAGTGACTGCTTTTCCGCCATAAGGCTATCATATTCAGCTTGCGAACTGTTGTTAGATGAACAGCCCATAATCAATGCGGCAGATAAAATAATTGCTCCGATTTTTAATCTTCTCATATTATCTGCCCTCCTTGCTGTCAAGGTGCTTTCTGATTGCGTGGACATCAAAGCAAAGTCTTATACCCAAAAATAAGCAAAACAGGCTTAAAAAAATGCCTATTATCCACAATAAAATCATAAATCTACCAGTTAAAGCCAAAAATACACCTAACAAAAAAGCTAAACCAAGCAGTATGGATATTACATTTATTTTGATATCCTCACTGCTTTTGCTTTGATTGTCGGTTTTAGTAGTTTTTTCTTCCATATAACAATACCTCCCATATTTGTGTAGTGGCTTAATACTACTACTTTATGGGAGGTATGTCAATTCATGCGACAAGTAATTTTTTGGTCGGATTGGTGGTTTACGAGGGATTTCTATGAATGGCATTAAGAAATCCTGTGAATTTTTACGTTTTTTTCTTTAGCAAGCTTAATAATGTCTTTTTCTACATCAGAAAATTCACACAAGAAATACTCTCCATTTTTTCTACAATTTTTGTATTTTTTGTGAAGCAGATTTTCTAGTTTTTCAGAATCATCAAAATTATCTGTAAATAGAATTTTTTCTATATCCATTCCAGAAGCATGTTTTAATTGATTAACTCTCTTTTCTACATCTGCGGCAATTCCAATTTTGACTGTTCCGTTGCTCATTTTTAGCAAGTACAGGCTTTTACTTGATGTGTTTGACTTCACATTTATCATGTTCTTTAAAATTTCTTCTCGCACCGCATAAATCATAAAAGGATATAAATCACTTCCTGCTTCTAGCAAATAAGCTTCGTAAGCTTCTAACAAGAGCAAAGCCGAATTGCAATAGGCTTTGTTAAAGCTTGCGTATACAGCACTTTCTAACAATATTTCCGGCTTTCCAATTCCATCCCGAATGAACCTTGACAATTTTTCAGCCAACTCATAATTTGTTTCTGACAAATACTCATACAAAAATTTTAAATTTTCTGTGTAATCTTGAACGCCCATATTGTCTCCTCATTGATGATTTGTAATAAAAACCCTCAACAGATACGTCATGCACCTGTTGAGGATTTTTTTAAAATGTGTAAGCGTCACGCCCTGTCCGCTTAAAAAAGTCTCTTGCATACTCTCTTGAAGCTTTGCCTATATCGCTTTTGCTTATGCCGTATTCCTTGGCAAGTATGCGTTGCAATAACTCGTTCTGCTCTCTCAGTAGTGCGTTTGTCTCGGCATTGTCCACACTTGAACTTGTGTTGTAATAGTTCTGCGTTGTGGTACTTGTCGATGTGCTTACGCTCGGTGTGTAATCAGCATAACCGCTGTACAACTGCTGTGGGTGTACCGCTTCAACCATGCCAAAGCCAAAATCCTTAACGGATAGCTCTGTTGGCTTATAGAGGCTTTCCATACCCTCTTTAAAGCCCTCTGTGGTGTAGGCACCAAGCTCAAACATAACCCTTGATGGTGAGTGAATGTCAAGGGCGGATTGGATAGTCTTTGCTACGTTCTTGGCTATCTCGTCTGCCTTGCTGTATACTGACTGCTCCATTGAGGTCAAGCCATTAAGGAACCCGCTCATTGTTTGCACGCCTATATTGGTAATAGGTTTTAACAATGCAAGCTGAAAGCCATTAAGCAATTTAGTAGCGTAAGTTTGCATTGCACTTAATGACTGTTTTGTGTTGTTCGATATGCCCTGGTTGTAACCAAGAACATCATATAGAGCAAGTTTAGCAAACTCCTTAGACGGACTGTTAATGTCGTGTGATGTAGCAAGACCATTCAAGAGACTATCTCCAACACCAATCATTAATCTATTAAGCTTCGGCTCATACTTTTTCATTGCGTCCGTATAACCGCTTACGTCATACCCTGCCATGTCCGCAAATGCCTTAGTTGTAATGTCTGAATTGGCTAATATGGCATTACCAAGAGTATTTGCAGTTCGCATCGCCCATCCGCTTACGTCATTCTCAGACAATGTAGCATTCTCAAGCCACCGCTGATACAGGTGATTATCTTTAGATGGTTCAATATTAAGAGCTTCCATTCCTTTACTAAGAGCATCTGAAATTGGTTTAAAAGTATTTTTGTCAAAGCTCTTAGCCACGTCCTGAATAGGATTCTTGAATAGTTCGGCAATGCCCCAGTCTTTAGTTTGTGCGTTCTGGAAAGCTTCAACTCCTGCTTTCTCAACTTGTGACTGAATATAATCGAAAGTTGTACTTATCTGTGACGTAATATTATTCTTTTCTTCATCCCAGTTAGCACTTTGAGCTTCTTTGTACTGGCTAATCCAATCAAGATATGTAGAGGCTTCCTCTGGCGTGATTCTGCCTATTTCAAGGGCGCGCTCGGTGGATATTTTCCATTCGTTTGCTCGGTCCATAAGGCTCTTATAATACTCATCAACCTCATTGAGCTTTGTTTGCCCTGCTTCTGTAATATCCGCTATAGCCTTAGTGGTTTCTTCGACACTTCCGAAATTAATATTCATCATGTCGCTAACGGTATTTTCTAATTCTACTTGACGTTTAATTGCCGCTTCACTCAGATAATTCATGTCATCAAGAAGCGAATTGAGAGCGTCTACATCGGCTTGTGTGGCAGTACCACTAAGTATTTTATCGAAAATGACATTTGCTTGTGTTTCCATGTCAGTGTATATGCCATTAAACTTTGCATTGAACTGAGACAAAATAGTTGTCATGGTTCCTACATCAATACCTAATTGCTCAGCAGTCTGACTAGACATATTCTGTAACGCTTGCCATGCCATATCAGAGTTTACTTGCAAATCATCACGCAACGCCGAAGCTAAGTTACCGACAGCTGTTTTCATATTCTCAATGTCATTATCTGTCACATTTTCAAGCCCTAAATTATCAAAACGGAATTTAAGGTTGTCAACTTCTTCACTTGCATTTTGTAAATTGGTGTTAACCCTTTCGAGTTCCGTAGCAAAGTTTGTCATGTCCTCACTTGATGTGCCGGTCGAATCAATAAGCTCAATCACGCTTTGGGCAATATTGCTTATTGCGGTTCCTTGATTGTCGAACACGCTTGCGTCAACAAATTTATCAACCATGTTGTCATAAGCTTGTTCAACAGATATAATAGCTCCTGCCACCGCTGCCAATGCACCAACAGCAAGCACTACATAGCCGCCTGTGCTCAATGAAGCTATCGCTGTACCAAGTTTACCAACACCCTCGCCAACACTAACCGGCTTTGCACTTGAAATTTTCAAAATTGCATCTGCAAATTTACCTAAGCCGGTATTTATACCGCTTGCAATAGCAGAATAAGCTTTAAAGGCAAGAAGAGCTGTTGCGACGCCACCTAAAGCACCACCCAATGTATGCCACACTGGAGCCGGAACTAAATTAAGTGCTTTAAATAATATTTCTACGGCACCACCTAAAAGATTGATAGCAGGCGCACCGATATTGGATAAACCCTCGATAAAATCCAAAAAGCCTGTGCCTGTACCAACTGTAAACTTTTTAGCAAAGTCCAAAATGCCGTTAAAGCCGTTTTTAAGCTTCTTCCAGTCAACTTTACCGCCCCATGTTTTAAGCGGTTTAAACATGCGCTCAAAAAAGCCTTGCACTTTATCAGCCCATGCCTCAGCCTTATTCTCCATCTTGTCAAAAGCATCGTTCCATACTTTCTCGTACTCCTCGGTTGCTTTTACTATCTCGTCTGTGAGGTCGATTGTGTCACCTGTGCCAGTGGAAGCACCGCTTTTACTTGTTCCTGTGGTTCTATTTTCAAGTTCGTCAAATCCACGAACACCCTTTTGTGCCTTGTCAGTCGCCTTAGCCACATCGTCATAGCCATTTGCCATATCCTCTAAGCCGTCCGTGGTGTCCTTATAGCCATTCTGCCCGAAAGCATCAAAATCAATCTTAACACCCATAAGGCTTGCAACGCCCACAAGCATACGTTTGATTGCGATTGTTGTACCATTGACAACAGGCATAACCTTTTGAAGGACAGGTATAAACAACTGCCCGAGAACCATACTTGTTTCTTTGATATTTGTGTTGAATTGCCTAATCATGTTACTTGGACTGCTTATTGTATTAGACAAATCACCCCATGAAACCTTAGACTGGTCAAGTATAGCAAGTACTCTTAACTGCTGCTTTTCCATCTGCGTCATTTCACTTATGGATTTTTCAACACCTAAGTTGTAAGCGTATGTCGCAAGTGTAGCATTGGTAATATCAATACCATACTTGTACAACGCCCTTGATTGACCGATTAAGCCGCTTTGTAAGTTGGTGGCTACCGATGAGTAGTCAACATTAAAAAGAGAGCTTATATCGCCGGCAAGCATTGTCATTGACTTTGCTACCGCCGTGGTTGTCTCTCCTGTCTGTCCGAGTGAGTTAGTTACCGAAGCAAGCTGTGACGCAAACTCCGTAACCTCTTGGATATTCAAGCCCAAGTTCTTTGCGCCGTCTGCCGTGAGCAATCCACCTTCAACATCAACTTGCAGTCCCGAAAGCTTACCAAGCAATGCACTTACTCTGTCTGAAAAGCTGTTCGCATAATCAGTGGCATTGTCATAGCCGAACTTCTCAAAGTCTTTGCCCCATTCGGAACCGATTTTGCCAAATGCAACCGCATAGTAGTTGAACGCCTCGATGTAGTCCGTGGTGCTTTCAATCGAAGTCCACAAGCCCTTAATGCCACGAACAACCATGAAGTATGAAGCGTAAAACTTACCGAACGCCTTAGCTAGTGACCATGTGCTTTTGGTTGCCGTCTGTGCGCTTCTCTGAACCCCATTTAGGCTTCTTTGAATTGTCCGTGAAGCAGAACCTACCCTTGACCCTTGGCTTGCTAAATTCGCCAATGCGTTAGTCATCTGGATGACGTTATTGCTTACTGTCGGTGCACTTGCAAGCGTTGTGAGCAAATTTGTAAGCGAAGTTGCCAACTGCGGCATGTTGGTAATTGAGGTCTGCACACTCTTGTTTCCGAGCTTGGATATGTTCTTTGCAACTTCACCAATCTGCGCCGCATTTTCAGACACCGCCGTAAACTGATTAAATGCGCTCGCCGTGGAATTAAGTGAGCTTGCAACCGTATTAAGTGCCGAACTGTCAACACTTGCTATTTTAGTGATGTTTTTTGCAAGCCTTGTAAAGCTTGCTGTGCCGACATCGTTTATCGACTTCATGGACGCGCCTAAATTATTGACATTCATAGCCAATGTACCAAGCTGTGAGCTGTTGACACTCCCTAATGCCGATGCAAGTATGCCAAGCTTAGTGATAAGGGTTTCAATGCTGTCATTTGCTTTTTTGGCGTTTGCTTGCAACCCAATCTCCAAGCTGTCAACTTCTGCCATTCTCTCACCTCCTCGTCATAAAAATAAAAGCGGCACAGATTACTCCGTACCGCCTCTTTCTCTCTTATTGCGTTCAAAGCTCTCTTGCATACCCATAAGCTGTGCAAGTAGCTCCTGTCTTTTTTGTTCTGCAAGCCGTTCTTGCTCCACTGGGTCTTGTGCAACATATATAGCCTGTTCAGGATATTCAACCTTATCCTTGCCCCATGCACCGCCTCTTGTACCGATGATGATAGCCGGCAAGCCGTATTGTCTTGTCCATAGCCATACTTCCCTGTCTCGTTCCTTGCGTCTAAGTTTCTCACCCTCTAAGCAATAGCCTAAAGTTTTAGGTGTGAGTTTCTTGAACTCTTCAAGGCTTATGCCAATAGAAAACGCAAGCGGGAAGTATTCTTCCCATATCAGTTTGTGGAAATTTACTTCTTTCCCTTTGCTTTCTGCATCTGCTCCAGTTGCTCCGCCGCCGACTTGTTCATCTGCTCGATTGTCTCCTGAAGACCGCTCAAAACGAAAAAACCATCGTCCTCCATGCACTTCTTAATGTCATCAAATAACTGATAATAACCGTACTTGCTGTCGGTCTTTCTCTTATGTTTAATATATTCTCGTGTCAGAGCCTTAGCTTCTGCCTTAGTGACCTGATTATGCTGTAAGCAGCCGGCATAAAACGCCATGTGACATACCTCGCTATAATCAGCAACCATCTTACCGGCACCATTAGACATTGCGGTGATTGTGTTGCCGTTCTCCTTATAAATGTATGCTCCGGTCATATAATCGAACATCTTCTGCACGATGTCTTTATTTTCTGCGGCATCAAAGCCAAACTCTAACTTATATTCCTTGTTATCAATATCAAATGTTATCATTATGCTCTCCTTTTCCTCCTATGCTTGCCATAGGAAAAGGGGCAGTCCGTAGACCGCCCTTCTCTGTCAAATAATCACTTACTTGCCATACATCGACAAGTAATCATCGGCTGTATCGTCATTCAGTACAGCCATATTAGCTGAATGACTTACTATTCCCCCGGTGTAAGCTCCACCTTTGTGTCAAGTCCTTTGTATTCCTCGATTGTAAGGTTGATTTCAACTGTTGCAAGACCATTCTGGTCTGTTGATGGATGTGGAATCTCATCTGGCGGTTGAGCCACAACAAAAAAGCTCTTGGTCAAGCCCTTAAAAATCGTCTCGAACCACATTCTCTTGCCGCCGGTAAGAGCTTTATACGTTGTCATAAGAGCTTCCCATTCTGCTTCTGTCTCGTCTGTAAGATTGATTGTAACAGTCCATGTACCGCCTGTATCTGCTCTACCCTTAATACTTCTTGTTACCATATCTTCAAGTGCTGATGCGTCGATGGTCTGTGGGTCAATAGTAATTCCCCCAATAGTATTAATTCTGGTAAGCTGTGTGAATGTTGTCGGCTTAGTTCCGGCTGTTGTTTCTGCGCCGTAACCAAACGTAACACCTAATGTAGATATACCTGCTACTGCCATTTTTTTGTCCTCCTATAAAAATGAAAATAAAAAAAGAGCCTTAAAAAGCTCTTAGTTATAACAATCTGTCATTTGCACCGATAACGCGCCCGAAACGCGCGGTGCTTCTGTAAATTTTGTCTGCGTATGAAGTTTCTGGCATCGGTTTAGCCTCGAACCGCATAGTCTTGAATACCTCAGCAATCTCACTCATCACCCAACGCACATCCGAACTGCTTGTGTTAGTTGTGACATCAACTTGAAATGTGACAAGTAAGCCGTTAATGGATTGTCCGTCAATCGTTCGCCCTTGCTCTGTCGGTGCCAACATGTGGATGTACACTGTTGGGAATGTCGGTGAACTGTCACTCTGCCCCTTGTCGGTAAACAGCAAGTTGGGGTATTTCTTCTTGATTGCTGAATATGTCTTAGCCTTGACAATCGAATATATTGTGCTTTCAATGTCATACGCCCATGCGTTTTCACTCGCCATTAGTCCTTGAATACCTCCTTTGCTGTGCTGATAACGATTGACCTAAGCTCATTCGCTGTGTTGTACATGAACGGTCTTGACGGCATACCTTCTGTAAAGTACCAGTTGCCATCCTTACCCTTATAAAACCAACCATAACGCCCATCGGCAAGCTGTCTGATTGTCTTACCACTTGCATACTCCCAAGTAACGCCCTCAGGCAATGTGCCTTTATATGGCTGTGCCTTGCCGATAACGCCAGTTCCAAATTCAACAAAAACAGCGTGTGAGCTGTCTGCTACAACCGCCCATACGCCGCCACCTTTTACGCTTCCTTTATATTCAGAATGAATACTTGAAAGCAATTCAGTTGTGAATATTGCGTCAAGCTCCGCAACCTGTACTCTCGCAATCTCAACGCCTCTTTCTGCCAGTTTTTCCGCAAGTAGTTGACATTTATATGTCAGATAATCTTGATAGCTCTGCAAGCCTTTTATTGCGTTCTCAATGGATTTCTGTGAAAATACATTAACAACAATCTTGTGCTTTGCCATCACTTCACCTGAGCTTTCAGCATATATTTTGTGGAAGTCAAGGACGGTTTTACTCCGACAACAATGAAATCCGCTGTAATCTCGTCAACATGAACCTTGTCCTCGTCCTTGTAGCCAATTTCACTATCAAGCCATATAACATCACCTTTGCTCAATGGTAGCTCGTTGCGTTCCGTCAGCATAACTGCATCAAAGTCTGCCACGTTAAAGCCATACTCTTCCGCCTCTGCTTCGCCGCCACTAAAGGCGATATTTGCTTTGAAAGCAACCGGCAGTGAATAGCCTATGTATTCCTCCTTGATGCGCGGTATCTTATTACCATCGTCATCAAGATACGGAATAAAGTTACCTTCGCTGTCAGTGTAGCCCTCATAGATTATGTTGCCCTCACTGTCAGTCTCATAAACAACTGTACGCTGTCCTTGCCGAGAATACTTCATGTTCTGCTTATTGATGTCAAGCATCTTTCTTTACCTGCTGCTTGTAAATCTGATTTACGCCTGTGCTTGACAGCCCCGACACTATGCCGACCGCAATAGCATTGAGAATGTCATTTGCCGGGAAATCAGGAATCACATACATACCGATAATACCTAAGATACCGCCTGCAATACCTACGATTATGGGAATGTAGTTGTCCTTAATCTGTGGGATTGCCTTAACAGCTAACCCGATTAAGTAAGTGATAACAACGATTGCAACTACTGTTGATACCTGTGTAATATCCATCAATCCTTACCTCCTGCTTTGCCTAAATGTAATGCCTGTATCTCGTTATACATCTTCGTAACCATGCCGTTACCACCTAATGCGTGGTATGCGTTGTACATCTCAACGAAATTGTCATACGCATAAGAAGGTATTTCACCCAACTTCATATATTTGTCGTGATATTCAATGAGTTGCACACGCAAGAGTAACATTGTTCCTTTGCTGTTTGCGTCCTTACCTTTCTTTTGCTGTTGCAAAAGCCATACTATATATCCGAGTATTACAGGTAATGCGATTGTATATGTCTGCAATAAAAAATCCATTATGCTGTTTCTCCTGTAATCGTAAAATTGGCACACCGCCCACCACCCTTAAAGTGTGCCGCCTGCTACCATATTGGTAACGCTCAATCTTCTTATAATACCTTAACGAATGGAATTACCCCGGCGAGTAAATTATTGCGGTCAACCCAATTACGGCTAATGCCGTTCTCGGAGTAACTTGCCATAAAGCTCTCACCAGCTTGCGAGTGGTCATACACCGTGAGGTTGACGATAACGCTCTCATACTTGGCTAAGTCATCATCAATTTGCTCTTGTGTATAACTGCTCGGATAATTCCTTATGTTGACAATCTCTTGCCTTGCCTGCTCAATAAGCTGTTCGATGTGCGGATTGTCCTCTAATTCATCCCATACCACAACACTAGCATTTTCGGTTGTCTCCATGTGATATTGTTTAAGCCTTATCTTGACCTGCTCTAATGTTGTGTATAGCATAAGCCCTCCTACAATCCGAACTTCTCGATTAACAGCTTTTTAAGCTCCGCACCGCTTAACAGTTCTGCCCCACCGATACCCTGTGTCTTGGCAAGTTCCTGTAAGTCTGCTGTAGACATGCGGTTAATAGCAGTCTTTGTCAAGTCTTTATGAGCACTCTTAGGCAATTCCACAGGCGTTGCAGAATTGCTCCTTGCCTTGATAAGCGGTCTGCCGATTTTATTTTTATTGCTTGCAAGTTCCTCAATCCTTGCCTGACTAGGGTTTGCACCGAGGCGAGGGTATTCGTCCCCCACCTCGTATACATGATTAAGGTCTTGTAAATCTTTGAACCTGTAAACTACCTTATAGCCCATTTTGTCTCTCCTAAGCTGCTTCTGCCGTAATAGTTGACTTGATAATTCCGTCAAGTCTTTCAGCAAAAAGCACAATGCCGGAAACTACTGTGTCCGATGCTGTCATGTTTGTGTAATCAGGTGTCTCATGAATACCGATAAGACCTGTCTGGTCCGATGTGAAGTCAAATGCCTCTCCAAGGTCAGCACCATTGACAGGAATATAATAAAGCACGATATTGTCCTTTGCCGTTGCATAGATAGTCTTCTGCGGCACCTTGCTGTCAAAAATAACAGTTCCAAGGTTGAGGAAATTCTCAACGTATGTCATGCCGAAAGCTGTCTGCAATGTAATAGGAGCCTTTGCGAGATAATCTGCAACATCAAGTGGGTTCATAAAGTATACAGCCTCGATGGAATCATCCTCGAACTTAACCTGTAACTGTCCCCATGCCTGAGCAAGTGCCGCCTGAAAGCCTTCTCCTGTTGCCGTTCCTGTACCTGTTCCAAGGAATGTGAAAAAATCGCTTCTAATGCCCTTCTGAACATCAAGCAACATTCTGTCAGTTGTCATCTGCACTGCCTGGTCATAGCCGCCGCTAATAATCGCCTCTGCTGATGTTGCCTTTCTCCACTTCTTAAGAGTGATTTCCTCGTAAGGAACCGCTACTGTCTGATACTTGGAAAGTGGAATAGTTTCACCCTCTGCAACCTTTCCATCTACAAGTGTTCCTGTAGCCTTATAAGACTTCAATGTATAGCCTGCCTGCTTCGGAATCTTCCTTGTTACTCCGAGTGCCTCAACTAATTTCTTGATGTTCTCACTAAAAATGTTTACAAACTCGACCTCTCTCGCTCTTACAAGGTCGGTCTTCTTGATTAAATTTGCTTCTGCTGGCATATTTTTACCTCCTAATTAAATAATTCCATATTCATAGCAATGGCTCTTCTTCGCTCTGCTCTGTCAGGAATTGCCATAATCTGTTCCTTGGTCATGCCGGAGTATTCGCCTCCGATGTTCATTCTAGGTCTTGACTTCATCCATTCCGTCTGTGCTTCTGCGACTGCTGCTTTCTTTTCAGCTTCTATGATTGCTGCTATGGCGTTATGGTCTGCATCCGAAACTGCATCAATCAGCTTCTCTATGGACTTTTCCGACACGCTCTTATAAGCATTAACCGCCTTAATATGATTCAGTTCCTTAATGGCTTCCTCATACTTCTCATTCTGCAAGCGTTCAGCTTCTGCCTTGGCTTCTGCTTCCTGCTCTTCGGTGGTTTGCTTTGCTCTTAAAGCCTTGGTAAGCTCTCCTTTTTCCTTTAAAGCCTTATCAAGTGCCTGCTTTTCCTTGGCTCTGTCCGCCTTTTCTGTGGCAAGCTGTGCCATAAGCTCTTCAACTGTCGGTGTATCTTGCTTACCTTCGGTCGGCTGTGTGCCTGTTGGGTTTTCGGTTCCTGTTGATTTGGTTTCATCTGCCATATTTTTGTTACCTCACTTTTCTGTGTTTTCTTGACTTCTCTGTCTCTCTGTGTTTTACCCACTTCTCTGTGCATATAAAAAAGCTACCAAGATAAACTTGATAGCTCTTATTAACTAAAAATATTTATTTGTTTGCCCTATTCTTATCAATCAAAGGGCTGTTGCCGACTTGGTCTGACAAGTCTTGCATTGTGCGGTCACTGTTGACTGCATCATCCTTGATGTTACTCTTTTGTATTTTTTCAACTGTATCTTTGCTTGCCTCCCAAACTTCGTTAGGGTCGTCAAATACAGGAATCGCATTGATTACTTTACCGCCATTAAAGCCTGTCTTGACAAGTGTGGCTATGCTATTGACTTTAGTCGAAAGTTCATATAACTTCTGCCTCTTTATGTTTATCTCAACATCGCTCAGGCTTATTTGCCTTAATGGGCTGTCTTGCGGAACATAAGGGCTATGCTTAATAGCTGCAAGGACAACCTCTAATTCGTCTATTTTGCAGCTCTCGGTTATCATTTGCTGCTTAGATGCCGCCGCCTCAGCATGGTCCCAACCCGATGCGTTATTTGCCGCAACGCCAGTTATGTTAGATGCGTTGCTGTTTGTTAGCGGAACATTACACTTTTCCAGTATCTTATCTCTTCGATACTGAATATTATTAAGCATTCCGGCATAATCATAATTGATAACGAGTGGTTCAACCTGTGGAGTTTTGCCGCTCGGTGTTGTATAGGTCTGTAACCATTCGCCGGACTTTGGCTTTCTAACAGTCTCTTCAACAGTCTGTGTGCCGTCCTCGTTGTCTGTTACCTTACGCTCTGTAGGAAACTCAACATCGTTTGTATGCCATACAGCTTGTGTATTCTGCTCGACATCGTTTGTAAAATCAGATATAAGCAAATTGAGATTATCCATTTCCGATAACTGATGTTCCCACACACCCATGCGGTCATAAGAGCGAAAATATTCAACTATCGGAATAACTCTTAGTGGATTTATCTCACCACTTCTCTGACGATGCCTCCATGCTTCTTTCTTGGTGTAATCTCCGTTTGCAATCTCTTGGAGATTGACAACCTCAAATCGGTATTTTTTTGTAATACAAGTAAAATATGTATTGCCTGTCTTAACGCTGTGCCTGTAAGTAACCCCCATCATTGTACGCTTATCCGGGTAGTAACTTGACTTGACAACAAATGATGTTCGCGGGTCTAACACATCAAGCTCAAAAAAGCTTTTTCCCGGTTCCCAATCCATGTTTACATCAATAAGCACATTGCATACAGCACCTATCTCAACATATCTTCCAATCTCTTGTGTCTTAGCCTTGATTTTGGCAAGCTCGTATTGCTTATTAAGCTCCGATATGCCTTTAGCTACAACTTCGTTAATATCGTCACCGTTCTGAACTAAACTTATCGGGTTGCCCCACGCATAAGAAGTCCAGAAATTAGAGACTTGATGAGCCACATTATCAGAGCACTCGCAATCAATGTCGGGTCTGTAAGTTTTTTTATGCTTTCGTATAATTGGTTGTTCTCCACCGTCATAATTGAGCAAGAACTGTATTCTGTTTGCGTTTTGGGCGTGTGCTGTGTAGACATTGCGCAACACATCTAAAACATTCTCGTATGTAATTTCCGGCTCTTCCGTAAATAAAATATTGCGTCCTGTCTGCATATTGCTTTCTCCTAAAGATATGTCATGCCGCTTGCTGTTTTCCTTGGAGCCCATGGCTTTATGTCCGTAATGCCTGTATTTGTGTAATACACAACCTTTTTGTGGCACTTACGGCAACCGACTATTATATTCCCTGAATATTTTCCGTCCCACTCCGCAACCCGGCGGTGGCATTGTGGACAGTATATTTTCTTTTTATCGTTTCCCATAATTTCCTTTCACGCAAAAAAGCACCGCCATTAAGACGATGCTTTCCCTAAGAGGAGTGAATATTAAGCTCTTGAACGAACTTTTTTCAAGTATAACTATAACATATCGTCAAGCGGACATATCGGACAACTTTAGTTGCTTTTCAGAAACCTCTCGCATGCTTTCCTCACGCTGTCCTCTGTATTGCCACCGCCGATATGGTCCGCAACCTTATTCCATGACATATTTTCGAGGTACCTGAGATTTATTATCCTTCTCATGCGGCTATCAGGTATGCTTGCAATAAACTGTTCGACTTCGTTTGTCTTTGTAAGCAAATCATCTTCAAGCAGTTGTAAAGTGGTTTTCCTTGAATAAAGCAAAGTCTTTTTGCGACTATATTCAGGATACGGAATGCCCTCGATTCGGAAATGTTGCGTTCCACCAAATCCACCAGCGACACTGTCAACAACTTTCTCTCCGTCCTCTATCCTCTGAATATCTGCTTCTAATCGGTCAATTTTGGCTCTTACTTCCCTGATTTCATCTTTAATGTCAATGTATTGCGATAAGATACTTTTTGTCGTCATTGTGTCACCTCCTAAATAGGGCTTGATATAATAGAAGCTGGTCTCACCACGCCGCACCGCATTTCATTCTCGAACAATGCTATACTGTCGGGTGCGTCATCATGCTTTACTTTTCCGCTTCTTGTCATTGTTGTAAGTTCCTTCATAAACTTGTAGTACTGGCATTGCCTGTCCATTTTTCTGAAATCCCTAAAATAGTAATCACGAATAACATTGTCCCTTGCATTCTCCATTCGTGTTATCTTATTTGAGCAGTTAAACTTGAACCTTGCACTGCATCTACCACCTTGCGACTTTACAATCTCCATTACATCACGTCCGAAGTACTCTCCGGCACTGTTGCTCTCGAATGTAACGGTTTTAACATTGTGCCTAATCAGCATGTTAGCACATTCTGGTTTAGTGAACTGTGTTCCGGCATTATCGAATACCACATCTACGATGTAAACCTCGTTGCCATACACATAGCCAATAGGCATAGCACAACTATCCTCTCCTTTATCCGCACTATCGCAAGCCGCCATAATAGCGTCCGGCTCTCTATCAACAGGAAGTTCATCAAAATAGTTAAGCTCATTCTCAGCAAACATACGTCCCTTTGCTTCATACGGCTCCTGTTGGAACTCAGCCGCCCAAGTTTCCTCTGATACAAGCTTTCGCTCCTTGCGGTAATAGTCAGTTGTGAATATTTTTCGCAAGCCTTTTTTATCCTTGCGGTATATTTCCCAGTTGCTTTCATCGGTTATCGGGTCTAGTGCCGGAACTGCAACTTCACGCCACCGCCACCCTAATTCGTCTGCCTTATTCTGTAACGCTGTAATAGGGTCATATAAGCTGTATTTGGTTCCTTGGATAATGATTGGTGTTCCCTCTAATCTACGTCCTAATACGTCGTCTGTGACCTTTTCGCACAGGAACTCTAATCTATCCCTGTTTCTTGCTTCTTCATGATTCTTAACGCAGTCATCAATATAAACAAGTACATTTGCTTCTGTGCAACCGACAATAGCTCCGTCAATAGGTCTGCAAGTAAAAGTAGGAAATATATTTTTACTTTTTAAGTCAATAGACAGGTTCTCGGCACTTTTGTAATCTTTTTCGCCTATCTTGACCGCCTCCGGGAATACAGTTAAGAACCTGTTGTATATGCTTTCCGTCTCAAAGCCTTGTAATAGTCCACCGTAGAAACGCTTAACAAGTCCTTCACCCTTACCAACGCCGAATATACTTCCATCAGGTTCCCTTCCGCCCATCATCATTGCAAGTCTCAGTCCACCGGTCGTTTTCCCAGTACGCTTAGGCTGCGATACCGACAGGAAATCTAATTTGCCGTCATAAACCTCTTGATATGCCCCAACAACAGGCTGTAATACCTTGCGCCTTGGGAAGTAAAACCGCTTGAATGGGTCTTTCTCGTCAATCTCGATATAGCTAAAAAAGCTGTCAACCAAGTACGGCGATTCGCACCTTAGAACCTCATAATAGCTATCAAGTGTCTTGAAGTTTGTGCTATTTTCACCGCAATATATCTCCAAGTCGGGTATATGCCATCCGTTGGTCGATTCGCAGACCAAAGCATCTATTAAATTTTTAGTTTTTTGGGAAATTTCCAGTGAAAAAGGTACGTCTTTATCTTTAGACATACCCCATTTGATGGATTCTACATAGGCTTGAATAACAATGTCAGTTTCTTTGTCTCTGACAATGTTATGTATTCCTTTTCGCTCTATGTAGTTGTTGTTATTCTGGAATTGCTTAATCAATTCAAGACTTGCCAAAAGAAAAAGCACCTCGCTTTCTCGCAAAGGTGCTTATAGACCTCTGCCTATAATTGTTTTAGGTTAGCGACTACAATCAATCTGTAGCCGGTAATATGCGTAGTCAGTAGTAAAAGCTATCCTTAGCACACCAATATTGTACGCACCTCTTAGTGTTTCGGAAATTATTTAAAGACTATTTTCTTCGTCTTGTTTTAGGGTAGCGACTAACTCCGTTTCATTTCGTTTCTTTTCCTGTGAACTATTTCTGCACCGCACCTATCGCAAGTGTGCCATTCTTTCTGGTGTTTCATTCTTCCACCAACTTTCTACCACACATAGGACAAAATTGTATGTCTAGCGCACCCGGTCCGTACTCGTTAGCACTATTCGTAAAAACAAGGGCATTCTTATTCATAATTTTTCTGATTTCTATTGCATCACCAGACGGCACTATATCTTCGTCCTCTTTTGGTAAAAAATCCCAGTCCGGCAATCCAATTCCTATGTCTTTGCAAAATTCGCACATACGCACACCTCAAATCCTCGTAAAAATGTCTAAATCATAGTTATCTCTGATATGGTTAACAACTTCTTGCAATTCGCTCAAACTCATTCACCTCATTCCTTATCAGCTCACCTATGAACTCACAGTTGCCGTACTTTTTACCGAGTTCACTTGCTTCTTGGATTATGCTGTTCCAGAGTTTATCATCAGCAAAGCTTATCTTGTCGATGTACTTCTTGTGAAATGTCCATATATCTCTATACATGCCAAAATAGTCCATTGCAGTCCTCCGTAATTCAGTGTCAATACTGAAAGATTGATGCGGTGTGGATTTGCACCACACATGAAATTCAGACTTTACGTCCTATATGTTCAACATCGGTCTTATCATTTTTACTTAAGTTGCATTTAGGACAAGACAATGCTAAATTTTCAAATTCATTTCCTCCACCCTTAGAAAGTGGTATTTTGTGGTCTATATGATATTTTTCAATACAATTTTTCCCACAATAAGCACATTTACCGTCATATTTTTTAATTATTCTAGTAATAACATCAGATGTTATTTTGCTTTTAGCATCTGCATTTCTTTTTAGAAGTCTCCTGTTTAAATCTCTTGCTCTCTTTTTTCTCTTTGATTCATCACTAGAATAATATTTCGGATTATAAGGCTTATACTTTCTTATTAAGCCAGTTTTTATTTGATATTCAAGTACTTTTTCATACTTCTTTTTAGGATTTTTAATGTACGCATTATGGTCTCTCTTAGAAGTGCAAATTTTGCAACTACTATAATAACCATCCGATTTCGTTCTATCTTTCCTAAAATCTGATAGTGGCAAGAGGCTATTACACTTTGTGCAGATTTTCATTTCTGCACCATTTTTAAATATGTGTTCTATCTTCTTTGCCATATAAGGTCTCCTCTTCCGCCACACATCAACTCACATACTGGTTGGTTTTAGGAAAATACAGATAGCCAACAACTATATTTCCATTTCGCTTGTATGTGAAAACGCCAACAACAGGATTTGAACCTGTACAACATTTCTGTTGGACGGCTTAGCAAGCCGCTGTGATACCATTACACCATGTTGGCAAATTGGTGTGTGGCAAAATCAAGCTGCACATGGACTGGTTTCTGAAAGCTGTTTGTTGCTAATTACGGACGTCTCCCGCCTATTACTTGGCAAACATGCTACCAATCAACTTCTTTGTTTGCGTTACGCTATTTACCGCACACCAACTGGCAAGGTGGGGATTGAACCCACGACACATCGGTTAACAGCCGATTGCTCTACCAACTGAGCTACATGCCAATAGACAATTATGCCTAAATGACGCATGGGAGAATCGAACTCACGTCTCCGCCTTGAAGGGGCGGTGTCTTAACCACTTGACTAATGCGCCATGTCCGCTCTTTGTTTTACTTGCCGAGCGGCGGCAAGGCTACACGAAAATTGAATCAAAAAGGGGTATTGCTTTGCACCTCATTCGAGGCAGTCGGAATAGCAGGATTTGAACCTACGACCTCTCCGTCCCAAGCGGAGCGTTCTGCCAAACTGAACTATATTCCGTAAGTGCAGACTGGGCGACAGCGAGAATCAGCAGCGTCGCAAGCTTCCCGGCTTATGTTGTCCGCACTGTTGCTATTCTTTTAGCGTGTTATGGAGCGCCGGGTAACTACAGCAACAAAACCCGAAAACCTATCGAGCCTTGTGACGGCTCTTAACAGCATTCCGCTAATAGGTGGAGTTTATGAAACAACATGACTTAAAAGTCCGATGGTCATTTGCATGACCAAACTGGGCTAGTCGGATTCGAACCGACGAATACAGCAGTCAAAGTGCTGTGCCTTACCGCTTGACGATAGCCCGAAAAATTACATGTCTTTAAACATCTACATAAGTGCCCTTATGGCTATGGCAAAAATCATTATGAGCACTATTATTATGCCGATTATAAATATCCCTAAAGCTGTCAGACCGAGAAATCTAATTATCCCCATTGCCTTTATCATGCCTTTCCTTGTGTTTAAATTGACATCTAAGCATATCTGCCACATGCTCACGCTCTGTGCCTATGCCGTGACCTTTGAGAAATAGAACACACTCAAATATGTTACCGCAACGCGAGCACTCATCATTTATCTCTCTGCCTTGATATTTCATTCAACGACCTCTTTATTGCCTCATCTAAGGCTTTTTTGACTGTCTAGCACCTAAGTTCATGCCGAAACTGATTACCCTGATTAAAACCGATATACCGATTGCCACGAAGCACCATGTAGGAGCTTCAAGCATACATAAAATTCCAAATACTACCAAATCCGTTATCATATATCGCCCTCCTGCCTGTGATTAGCCCTGTAAGCGTCAAAGCCTTGTGGATATCTTGCCCTGAGCTTGTCAACATTCATCTGCATGACTTCATCAAGCGTGAAGTTGCACGCATCAGCTATCATCGCTAAGTACCACATCACATCGCCGCACTCTTTCTTCAAGTGTTCAAGGTCTATGCCGTTTTCGTGGAATATGCCCTTCTTGATAAGGTCTGAGACTTCCCCAGCCTCACCAGTAAGCCCTAATGCTCCGTTAAGCAACTGTGATACCGATATGTCACCCTGATTTGCGATTGCGTCCTCTAAACGCAATCTATTAAGTCCATCGTTGGTTCTCATCGCCAACTGCTGATATTCGTTACCTCTCATCTTGCTACTCCTCCGATTAAAAGTCTGAAAGTCTCCTTGCCTTTTACGGTTACATAAGTCTGAACATTTGAATAACCAAAAGGTGTTGAAAAATCTTTCAACTGGAACAATCCGTCTTTACGATACTTCTCATAAGGCTTCAATGAATTGTGCTTATCTCGGTACAAATAGCCATTTTCCACAAGCCATTGTGTGAACTGCTGTGGCGGAATGTGTAACTCTTTTGCCGTGTCTCTGAAAGTTGTTAAAAGCTTGCTATCCACAAGGTTGTCAAAATATTCTGCTTTAGGCTTCATCTCGATAATCTTTGCTTCTTTTTCTGCAATAATCTTATTCGCAACTATCAAAGCATTAGCTACTATCTGCTCGGGTGTAAGTTTTTCCTGATTAGCTATGTAACCGCCGTTCTTGCGGATGGATGTAAGAACCTCAGATGTAACCCATTTCTTAAAGTCCTTTGCTTTTTCTAATTTGCTGCTAAAAATCAGAGAATATAGTCCACTTTCATTTACAACAACCATCTGCTGAACACCAGAGGGTGTGCTTACAGAGCAGAGCCTTTTATCTTCTTCGTCAACATTATGTCTTGTTGCTGAATACAAGTCTTTATACTCTAATGCTTTTGCTACATCATTTCCTACGAACCACGGCTCATTATCAATCACAACCGTTCTAATTGCCCCAAATTCAGGGTTTTCAAAAATCTTTAACTCATTCATTGCTTATACCTGCCTTTTCGATATTTGCCTTATTGTGAATGGCATAGAAGCTGTTAAGGCTTACAGCTTGTTGGGAGCTACCCTATCTATGCCATGGCTTTTTATTTTTGTCGGAGTTTTCGGGACTTAGAGGGGGCGTATCCGGCAATCATATAACCCCTACCCGGGCTGGTCCCGTGCCATCAGTCTGTTTATACACAATTCTCAAACAATTCATACAATAGCGTTATCATTCTATTTTGTTCTGCTCAACTATTCGTTAAACCTAACTTTTGCGAATAGTTTACGTTAAGCCACATATCCGCAAACCCTTATAAATAGGGCATTTATGAATTGTATAAAATTGTGTGAAAACTCAATGTGATAAAACATCAATTATTACTGTCAATCACGGAGCCATTATCGGACAACTCAAGCGGTTTTGGCTGCTGACCAAGCTGTATTAAGGCATCAGCTCCAAGGGCTTCTCTCTCCGTTCTCTCCGCTCTAGCTCCCGGCATATTCCAGCCGTGGTATCTGTTTAACTTAGGCAACACCTTCATAGGATTGAGCCGTCTATCCTTCATCAAGTTAAATAGACTCTCCTCGTTATCTTCGGCTATTTTTTTAGCTAAATCGGAACGCTGAGAGCTAAGTGCACCGTTCGACCAGTCATACAGCGTCTGTCTATTAATACCCGACATATCAAGAAAGCCCTTAATAGTCACCTCTTGACAATGACTATTGCAGAGACGCTTATATATATAATTATAAACATATTCAACCTTGTCTATATCGTACTCATTATGAATACCGTCTACTTTTTTAAGTACTTTATTGCATGGGGTAAATAGTAATATGTTTAATTCGGTAATTATGTCAGCCCATATAGACGGAAATATATCATTTTCATCAATGTTATGTCTATCACAGTAGTTAGTGACTATATCACTAGCTACAATTCTCATGTCATCAACAGTCCTGATTGTCTGAACATCATAACCGTTATTATCGTCACGCATAATATAATCACCTCCAAATCATAATCTCTTTATCTCTCACACATGAGATTATCATATCACATGATTGGTGACATGACTATATACATAAAGTATATAAAATATAACTTTGGGGTATTTATGGATAGTACTTTGGTACTAATCGCATATACAGTATATAATTATATACGTTTTTTAAAAAACTGATTATTTATTTACACATTCTCATTAATCTTACCTTGTCTAATCTTATCTAATCTTCTCTAGGCTACACTTTGTTGACAGTTTGTATACGGATTTTACTACGTTAATGTAATGATGTAGATTGTGTCCATGTGCCCGGCAGCCCTATATATTAATAAATATAATATAAGGGCTCAGGCTCTTAATCTATGACAGTAAATTTTATAATAATATACGATACATAAATAACTTAAAGACATGGGATTAAATAAGATACATTGTTAAGATATTAACAGAACGACAAAAAGACCATATAACCGATTGTTATTGGTCTAAAAATATAAATGTGTGAGATTATTTAATTATTATTATAATAATATCGAATTAACTATTTGTCAATGCTTAAAAAACATCAATATGATTTGTGATACGTTGACAATGTGCCGCCGATGGTGTATGCTGAATGGAGCCGTGAAGCGTTGACCGTTAATGTCGCTTGGTATCGTTGTTAAATCGGTCGTGACTTGGCAGGAGCCATTATTATTTAATTTAATAGGCACTTTACGGCATGAAAATAGCCCCGGAACGATTACCTCGCCGGGGCTTGTTTTTATCATTCGCCATATCCTGCTAGCCACTCACTTACTGAGGCATGAGCTTCTTCTACGGCTCGGTGGTCTTCTTCAAGCTCTTCACGCGACAGGCATATATTGTCTAGCCCTGCCACATGTCTCAGGTCAGCAAGTATCAGTTGATACTGCTGATTTGCCTTGTCGGACATTGTGAGAAGTTCCTGCTCGTCTCTCGTCAATCCGACTGTGAACTTCTTGTGTATCAAGTCCCCTACTTGCTGTTTAAGTGGAGCCTGCTCCTTCTCCAGCACCTCAACCGCGATAATGTATTTCGCTAACTCCGTTATGTTCATAATTCATTCCTCCTAAATTTTTTTAATAGCATGGTGATTCAATTGTATAATTGCCTTCACCATATTCCTCATCTGCAAATTCTTTAGCTTCTGCATAACTTGGAAAATCCTGTGGCATTTCTCCTTCTTCCTTTGGAAATACTGTTACAAAATATTCACTCATAATTTATGTTCTCCCTTCCGACATCATTATAATAGCATATCTCTATCACTTTTGCAAGTGATATTTTTAATTTTTTGAAAAAACTTTTAATTTCTTCTCGCGCTCCTCCGCTGTCTCTTCATATATAAATATGTCTTTCGGCTGCAAGTCCAGTATCAGGCATAGATTATTAAGCGTCGTTAAGTTAATTCCTGTATCTTCATTCTTAATCTTCCTTAATGCGTCTTGGCTTATCAGCCCGGTTGTTTTGGCTTTGTACGTGTTGAAGCCGGCACGTTCCAAGGCATCACCCACGTTGAATTTATATTTAAGCATCCCATCACCTCCTTGTTGTGTTTTTAATATATGGCAGTTTTAAAAAAAAGTCAATAAAAATATTTCTAAAAAAAGTGATAAAACCTATTGACTATAACTTATAAAAGTGATATTATAATATCAACGAAAGGGAAATAGAACAGATACAGAACATGTGTTTGTTGTACCCAAAAACAAGGAGGTAGTCAATTATGACAGATTTACAGCTTGAAGATGTTAAGAAGACGATAAGAGCAGTTTTTAAAAATCAGTTTGGGTTTGCTCCGTCGGCAAACTCAATCGCAGTACTTGAAGGCAGTTACGACCATGAACATGAGGACGGATGTACATGGTTTGAATTGACATTCAGCGTAGGCGGCAAGAGCTGGTACCACAGCACGAGAACCGGCGAATTAAAACGCACTGAATGGGCAGATTAGCCGAAACGCTCCACTTTGGAGCGTCAGCCGTGGGATAGTCTCCCGGCTCTGATGATGGCAGACTAGAAAGGGAAAACATATGAGAACATATGAACAGGATTTGAAAGAGCTTAATATTTCAGAGGATGAATTTAATAACATAATTTCTCACATTTACGATAAAACAGACGATGAAATGGCGGTACTTGCTAAGGCGATTAAAAGCGGCGCTCGTGTTCTCCCGGCTGTAAAAAGAGCATTTGAAAGAGTTCTTGCAATGCGACAGGCGGTGCGGTTGACTTTATGAAAGCAAAGGAATTGATACAGACTAAACGTGCGGAGCTTTTGCAACTCTTAGCATAATTAGCAAGGTAGGCTTTTCCGGGGTTCGATTCCCCGGCTTGCTTTTCAGCCAAAAACGGCTAGATAATTAAATATATGGAGGTATTAAAAATGATTAATATGTCAAAACTGAATATCATGAACTTAGGAGCGTGTCAAGTAATTTCATCTACGGAACTGCTTGGTGAAATTCGCCTGAATTTAAACAAGGAAATTGCTGTTTATGTAGGCGGTTGTCCTGAATGCGATGCTGAAGCTGTAGCCTATGCAGTAATAGGTTACGCATGGCAGACAGGGCACCGGGTTTCTGTAGTTGCAGGCAACAACTGGATTTTTGCCGAACGAATAGAAGTGTCTGACAATAAACTGGAGCTTGGCGCTGATGACAGCCGAAAGCTTAATATATTAAGCAATTTTGGCTTGTAATTCTTGACCGCCGCAGAGAATGTCCCCGGCTCATTACCGGGCGGCGGTATCAGCTTCGCTTTGGGGCTTGAAAATTTAACAAGGAGGTTTTACCATGGACAAGATAATTGACTGGCTCATGAGCTGCGGCTACACCCGTGCCGATGCAGTGACCGAAGCCAACAAGATGGTTGAGGCGAACAGATGGGATGGTGCCGAGATGTGCTCCCGTGAGTATGCCATCCAGATGGTGCTTGATACCATCGAGGAGGAATAAACAGTTAAAAAGAGAACTTTCAGAAGTTCTCTTTTTGTCGTTCCTTGACAAATTGAAATCGAAGTGCTATTTTATCATCAAGCGGACAACTGCGCCCTTAATGGGCGGCGGCTTGTAACGTAATGCTGTTTGGTGGTCTGTTTGTTGTGCCTAACTCTATTGTCATAGGCAGAGCCGGGCGACTTTGGGTGTGACATTCTACTGGTCCCGCCGTCATACAGAACTGTTTTAGGCTCAAAAACAACACCAAATCAGAGCCGAATTTTGCAAAAATCTGAAATCAATTTTCAAAATTTACGTTCCGGGTATAGAGGCGTACCAAAAATGTTGACCCGAAAATTTTAGGGAAAATTTTTGAAAAAAAATATCGAGAATATCAGACAAAATGACACCAAATCGAAGCCAAATTTCACAAGAATTTGACTTCGATTTTTTATTTTTCATTTCCATAGGTGGGGGCGATTAAAAATTTTTGCATTATTTTTTGACTTGATTCTGTGCAGTAAAAACCACAGATTTAGCCGTATATATGCTTTGGCTAAGCTCGTATATCATGCGCTCCATTGTCATTTCCGGGTTAGTTCTCCGGATGTACTCTAATAACTGTTCTGCTGTCATACTGCCCTCCGAGATAAGCTTGACATAATATTGTCAAGCAAATAAATCAAATCAGTGCCGTACAAGCTTATCCAGTTGGCAAGGTATTCCTCCTGCTCAATCGGCATTGATATGTCATAACTAAAGCAAAACGCATGGCATAGCTCATGAGCGATTATACGCCTCAGATAAGCCCCTTTAGGTGCTAGTGATACAAATATACTCTTGCGGTTCCAATCGGTCACAGCAAGGCTTGTAGTGCCGTCTGAACGCAACAAGTCAGGACTTGAATTATTGACGAATATTAAGCTCCAGTTAATGCCGTTGATTGTAAACATATTATACCTCACAATGGCAGGGACATTTTTCTGCCCCTGCCTCATTATCACATCTTAGTCAATAAGATTGACATTTTGCTCTTCATAAGTGAGCGCTCCTCAGGTGTCATATCGCTTATCATGTCGGTTAAGTCTGTTGACAGTTCTTTCATGTACTCATCAAGTGACTGCATTTTTGCGTCCTTGTCCTGCTGGGTGTTAGTCTTGTGCTGTTCCTTAGTCTCCATGTAGTGCTTACGGCTCATGCCACTTCTACCCTCACGCATATCACGTTCCGTAGAACTGCCGCCTCTCGGTTGGCCAATCATTCCCATGCGGTCTGACATGTCGGTGTAATACATTCTACCCCGGCTCAATCTGTCCATGTCTCTCATGCGCTCCATGTTGTCATAATCCATATCTGTCATATCGCCCGGGTATCTGTGCCAATATGGCGGCTCCTCATAGCCACGTCTGCCGACATAGGTTCCTTTGCCCTTCGGCGCATATCTGCCGGTTGTCTTGTAGCGGTATTCATCATAGAAGCGTCTGCCATCCTCTTCGCCGTATTCGGTTTTGAGCATTCTGAGAAGCTCCTTGTTGTACTCTTCTTCCTCTTCGTCAGCCTTCTTCATAGACTTAACGATAACAGCCTTGTACTCTGCTTCGCACAAGTCCTTAA
>ERZ772897.473-NODE-473-length-48860-cov-10.532036_pt1 | contig 48860 bp, 40 predicted proteins | sample MGYA00512125_ERZ772897 | MGnify/ENA primary metagenome ERZ772897 (study PRJEB29015, sample SAMEA2737660) | human gut metagenome | biome: human gut; feature: human-associated habitat; material: faeces | place: China | collected 2012 ... | reverse complement strand
CCATGCCGCTGGGCGGCGAAAACACCAACACCGTCATTGCCGCCCACCGCGGCTACTACGGCGCGGAAATGCTGCGCAACGTGCAGCAGATACAAATCGGCGACAAAATCACCCTGACAACGCCGTGGGACACGCTGGTTTACCGCGTGTGCGAGCTGAAAATTGTACAGCCGGACGACATAAACGCCGTGCTGATACAGCCCGGCCGCGACCTGCTTACCCTAACGACCTGCCACCCCTACACCCAAAACACCCAGCGTTACCTGGTGATAGCCGAGCGCAACCCCGACGCAGAGGCCGCCACCCATGCGGCAGACCTGGCCGAGTGTGACGAAACCTGGGACGCCGCACCGCGCCAAGTGACGGTGGAGGCCGGCGGTACCTCCGCGCTGGAGGAAGTCACCCCCGAAAGTATCACTTCCCTGCCCCACGAGGGCGGCGGCGAAAACGCGGGCGGCGCGTACTCCAACTGGATGATTTGGCTGGAAAACAACGCCCTGTGGGCGGGATGCCTGCTGATTGCCGCCGTGATCGGCTGTATGCTGATTTGGCGCAGGCATAGAAAGGATTGACCCATGCAGAATATCAACGAAAAGGCGCTGGCCGTTACAGCCGAGGTAAGCAAGGCGGTGCTGGGCAAGCCGGAAGTCGTGCTGAAAATCATGATGGCGATACTGGCCCGCGGCCATGTGCTGATTGAGGATATCCCCGGCGTGGGCAAAACTACGCTGGCACAGGCGTTTGCCCGCGCTATGGACCTGACCCAAAACCGCGTGCAGTTTACCCCCGACGTTCTGCCGTCCGACATTGTGGGGTTCTCGCTGTACCAAAAGGAAACCGGCAAATTTGTGTACCACCCCGGCGCGGTGATGTGCAACCTGTTTTTGGCCGATGAAATCAACCGTACCAGCGCCCGCACCCAGTCCGCCTTGCTGGAAGTCATGGAGGAAAGCGCCGTCACGGTGGACGGCGTGACGCGCGTTCTGCCGCAGCCGTTTACCGTTTTTGCAACGGAAAACCCCGTCGGCTCAGTGGGTACGCAGATGCTGCCGGAATCCCAGCTGGACCGCTTTATGGTCTGCGTGGTCATGGGCTACCCCGATGCGGAGGCGGAAATGGAGATTTTGTCCCGCCAGCCGCGCCGCGCCCTGCTGGACCGTGTGCAGCCGGTGATGGACAAAAACGACCTGCTGGCTATGCAGCAGCAGGTAGACGAAGTATATATGAGCGATGAAATCAGACGGTATATCGTAGAGCTCTCCCGCGCGACGCGGCAGGACAGCCGCCTGATGCTGGGGCTTTCGCCCCGTGCGTCGCTGGCAGTGGCCGGTATGGCGCGCGCGGCGGCTTTTCTGGGCGGGCGCAATTATGTGGCCCCGCAGGATATTACCGCGATTTTTGCCGATGCGGCCCGCCACCGTTTGTGCCTGACCGAACAGGCCCGCACCGGCGGCGATACAGTGCAGAATATCCTTGACGATGTTCTGCACACCGTGCCGCGCCCCCGCCCGGAGAAACCGTTCCATGGCAGGTAAGGTGGGCTGCGCGCTGCTGCTGGCCGTGCTGTTTGCCGCGGCAGCGGTCAGCCGCACGTCGTTTGCGGTCTTTTTGGCGGCACTGGCGGTGCTGCTGGTCGGCTTTTTGGCGTGGTATGTCCGCACGCTGCGCAGGGATGTGACGGTAACGCTGCAGCTGCCTGCCCGCCCCGTGCACCCCGACGAGGATTTTGCCGTACTGGTGAAACTGCTCAACAACGGGCGACGGCCCATGCCGGAGCTGCGTGTCGTTTTGCAGGCTGTGGACGCCGAAAGCGGAACGGCCATTGAACTGCCCTGCGGCGCGATGCTGGCCCCGCATCAGTGTGCCGATTTGCGCGTGACCCTGCGCGCAGCAAAAAGCGGTCTGTGGCGGTTCCGTGTGCGGGAAGCCACCGTGCGCGACCCGTTGGGGCTGTTTGCCGCGCACTGCGCCGTGCCGCCCCAAAGCAGAGAACTGTGTGTGCTGCCCCCCGCCGAGGGCGAGGACGACGGCGCAGGCACAAAACCGCAGAACTGCGCCGAAAAAGTGACTGCGGCGGGCTGCGATTTGACCGACGGCGTTTATGATCTGCGCCCCTACCGTGCAGGCGATTCACCGAAGCTGATCCACTGGAAACTGACCGCCCGCGTGGGCGAGTTGACCGTTCGCGAGCCGTTGGGCGCAGCCTACCGCGCTGACCCTGCGGGCAGCGTTTTGGCAGAGGGGGCCGACGCGCAGCAGCAGTTGCTGCACTTTGGGCAGACCGCCGTAAAGCGGCTGCGCAGATTGACCCGCCGCAAGGACACCGACCCCGCTACGGGGCTGGTATTTGTGGACCGTGTGCTGCTGCCCCGCACTAAGGCCGCTGCCCACCCCATGGCGGAAGCGGCGGCGGATTTGCTGATTTCGGAGCTGCTGGCCTTGGGCTTACTGACGGCGCTGAACGGTGCGTTTGCACTGGCATTGCCGATTTGGGTGTGGCTTGGCGTGGCGGCACTGTGTGCGGCGTGGCCGGCACTGCACCGCGTCCCGCTTTCCAAGGCGGGCCGTTACGGCGCGGCGCTGGCGCTGGCCGTGGGGTATCTGGTGCTGCTGTTTGCCGTGCAGCAGCCGTTTTTGGCCGGTGCGGCACAGTGCGCGGATGCCGTCAGGCTGTGCTTGAATACACGCTTCAACGCAAATTTTGTAGTGTCCGCCTCGCCGGTTTCGGCGCAGATGGGCCTGTTTGCGCTGCTGACGGCAGTGCCGTTTACAATGTTTTTGGCCGCGCTGACAGCCCGCCACACCGACGCGCTGCTGCTGGGGGCTGTGCTTCTGCCGATTGTGGTGTTCACGCTGTTGGCGGGGACGGGCCGTGCCGTTTTGGGCTGGCTGCTGCTTTTGCCGGGCTGGTTGGGAAGCTGTGCGGCGGCGCGGTCGCTGGTGCGCAAACGGCTGTGGCGCGGCAAGGATTCCGCTGTCTATGCCGCCAACCTGCAGACCCACCGCACAAACCAAAGGCTGGCCGGTGTCGGCATGGCTGCCATTTGCGCGGTGCTGTTTTTGCCTGCCCTGGCACTGCGCCCCGTGCTGATGCTGCCCTTGAACGCGCTGCAGCCTGTGACCGACAAAGTCTGCGCGGCCGGGCTGAGCGCGGCGATCGAGTGGCTGCCGAAAATCAGCGGCGGGGCACTGAATTTCCATGTCAGCGCTGCTGCGGGCGGCGTGGAGGACGGCAGCCTGACACGGGGCGACGGCCTGGCGCTGACGGGGCTGGAGGATATAATGGTCACGACCGACGCCAAGCCGGAGGAGACCGTCTACCTGCGCGGGTTTATCGGCGTGGACTATGACGGCACAAGCTGGCAGGCAGGGAATGCCGCTGCCTTCGACAGTGCCGCAGCAAACTGGAAAACCGACGGCGACGGGCGGCTTGCCATTGCGAACCTGCCGTTTTTGCGCGCGGCATACAGCGGCGCACAGCCGCAGCAAATGACCGTACAGCGTCTGCATGCAAACGATGCTTACACGTTTGCGCCGTACAACGCATATTTTAACGACTACTACACGCCGGACGGCGACGGAGCCATAGCGGGGCAGACCGTGCAGGACGATATGTTCTACTATTTTCCGCGCAAACAGGCAGAGGAGCTGCTGGCGGCCCGTGACGATGATGATGCGGGGGTGCTGGACCGTCTGGAAAACGCCTACGCCGCGTATGTTCGTGCGCGCTGCCTGGATGTGCCCGACGGTGCCGGGTACGATGCCATAGACAAGGAACTGGCTGCGCTGGTGAAGGAGCGCAAACTCAGGGATGATGACATCGATGGCCGACGCGCACTGGTGCGCAGCTGGCTGAACGAGCACTGCCGTTACAGCGCGGACGCCGAGACACCCGACGACACCGACCCGCTGCTGTATTTCCTGAGCAAGAGCCACGCGGGCAGCAGCACACAGTTTGCCTCGGCAGCGGTGCTGCTGTGCCGCATGGTGGGGCTGCCCGCCCGATATGTGGTAGGCTACGCCGCACCGCAAAGTCTGTTTACCGCTGCGGGCGACGGCAGCTGCCGTGCCGTTTTGCAGGACGATAACGCCCACGCCTGGGCAGAGATTTACCTTTCCGGGCAGGGCTGGACGCCGCTGGAGGTCACCCCCGGTATGACAACCGAACTGACCGAGGGCGAGCTTGCCGCCGATGCCGCACAGGCAGGGCAAAATGCCGCAGACAGTGATAAACCCCTGCTCGCACGGCAGGAGGCCGACTCCCCTGCCGAAACGCCGCAAAGCGTCCCGCTTTTGTGGGTGCTACCTACGGTTTTGCTGCTGCTCGTCTTGGCCTTGGCACTTCTGCGCCGTGCAAGGCGCACACCTTTGCAGACCGTACAGGCAGAATTTTGTGCGCTCCATCGCAAGATGCGGCGCTGCGGGCTGGCGGCGGAGGTGTCCTCTGACGAAGCGGCATTTGCAGAATTTCTGCAAACGCATTGCCCGCAGACGGACCGCGAAACCGTGCAGCACCTGCTGGATGCCGTACAGGCGGCACAGTTTGCGCCCGATCCATGCACCGCCGAAACCGCGCAGGAGATACAGACCCTGTGCCGTAAATTACGCAAAAAACTGTGCAGACGAACGGTGTGAGGGCTGTGCAAGGGGAAGCTTTACGCAAGAAATAATTGACGATTCGGCAAAAAACGATTATGATAAAAGTAAATACATATCGGAGATGAGAAACCATGCCACCTTTGCCGAAGAACGACAAGCCGATCGATATCACGCAAATCGCGCAGGCGCTTGGCGTATCCAAGACAACCGTGTCCCGTGCCATATCCGGCAACGGGCGCATCAGCGCAGCAACCCGCCAACGCGTGCTGGACTATGTAAAAAAGCATAACTATACCCCCAGTATGATGGCGCGCGGGCTGGTGAAGCGCTGCTCCTACAATATTTCGCTGGTGATTTCCACGCAATTTTCCGACTTTGAGCTGCCCTTTTTGCGCAAGGTGATGCGCTCTGTCTATCAGGTTGCCGGGGATTCCGACTACGATGTCCTGCTGACGCTGGTGGACGAAAACGAAACCCGTCCTGTGGAGCGACTGCTGGATAACCGCAAAATCGATGGTCTGATCTTGACCCGCACACTGGAGCGTGACCCCTTGATCCCGCTGCTGAAGGCGCGCAAGGTGCCGTTTGTCGCCATCGGTCAGCCGGAGGACGATCAGGTACTTTCCGTTGACCATGACCAGGTGGGCGGCTGCCGTGAGATGACCAGTCTGCTGCTGATGAAGGGCATGAAGCATATCGCGCTGCTGGGCGGCAGCATGCTGTACACCGTCAACCAATCCCGATTGGAGGGTTTCAGGCAGGCTTATGTCAAGATGGGGCAAAAAATTGACGAAAACCTGCTGTTTTTGGAGCTGGAAAGCGACGATTTGCGCATGGAGGCTGTGCAGCAGGCTGTAGAGCGCGGGGCGGATTGCATCCTGTGCATGGACGAACGGCTGGCACAGCTGACGCTGAATATGCTCAAGCAGCTGAACCTGCGCGTGCCGCAGGATATCCGGCTGGCGTCGCTGTATGATAATGAGAATCTGGTCAATACCGTGCCGCCCATCACCGCCGTGCAGTTTAATGCGGATATCCTTGGCTTAAAAGCAACGCAGCAGCTGCTGTGCGTCTTGCAGGGGCAGCCTGTTAAAACCCGCATGGAGTTGGGCTACCAGGTAAGCCTGCGGGAATCGACGCAGACGTGAAATCCGAGCGCACACCGAGGGGTGTGCGCTTTTTTGTCTACCCCATCAAACCGTGTACATTTTCAGGAAAATGTACAAAATGGGGCAAAATAAAATAAAAAGTCCCGAATTGCAGATACAAGCAATTCGGGACTTGATAGGATTTATAGAAGAACCTTAACTGTCAGGTCTTTCCAATTCCCCGGCCAAAGTACGTAACAACGCGAATTTCGATAGGCGCGAGCCTGTTCGTAATTCAACTTAATGGTTATATTCGCTGGCAAATCAGCCGCGAGGCGACTTGATGGCTGCCTGCACACAAAGGTGCCTGGTTTTGCTTGTGCCCAAAGGTTCGTGGGAATGTCCCCACGAATCATTTTTAGATAGATTCCGTCAGAGGATACGGTCTTTTGCTTATGGAATTTGCTGTTTTCATCATCCCCTTTCTTTTTCCTTCTTCGTTTTTTATCGGCTGCCAGTTTCTCCTCCAACTCTTGTGTCGTAACATAAGGGAAGCGAAACGTGCCTATTACGCCACATTCCATCGAATAGCTTTTTTGCGACAGATTCAGCTCCCAGACAAACCGTTCCGCATCAACCGCAAAAATCCGTGACACAAAGCGATCCAAAAATTCGCGGCTGACATATCCGTCTGGGAACAATTCTTCCCAGTTTAGGGATTCCTCGATTTTCTTCAAATCGTAGAACCGCGGTTTGCTTTCCAGCGCCGCCAAGTCCTCCTGAGCGTGCCGAATACAGGCGTCATACCTGTCGCAGATATTTTGATAGGTCGACAGCGGAATCAGGTTCTGCTTGTACATGCTGTCCACTTCCTGCCTGTCATTTTGCGTTTTCTTAATCAGCTGCTTCTTTTTCTCAATTTCTTCCGAATGGTCCGGGCTGATTGCATTTTTCTCGTTTTCCTCACGATAATAGTCCAGAATTTCCTGCTTGTGGTCTTTCCAAACCTGCTGAAATATTTCTTTCGCCATCAGTTCCAGCTTCCACTGTGCAACGTAAGAGGCTTTGCAATCAACGAGCTGCCATGCGGGCATGGGCTTGCTTTTGTCCGCCCGTCTGTTTTTGAGCTTGCGGTAACATAGATAGCTCGCTTCGTGTGCTTTGTTTCTGGTAGCAGCCCTCATACGCGCACCGCAGCCACAGAACATCCGACATCCCCATTTGTCCCAACCTTCACTTTTGCCGTACAGATACGCCTCGGAAACACCGCTATCCAAATACGCACTGGCTCTTTTTAGGCGTCGCTGGCAGGCTTCCCACTCCTGTTCCGGAATAATCGGCTCAAAATCGCATTTCACATAGATGTACTCACCCTTGTCATGTCTTATAATAGTTTGCGAAAGGTAGTCAGACACATGTTCCTTGTTGGTTGTCTTGTATCCTTTGTAAATCGGATTTCTGAGGATTTCATATACCTGCTTTCCTTTCCACTGAAATTCTCCGGCGTAGTTGGGTATTCTTTCCTCTGACAGTCTTTTGGCAATGGAGTTGCTGCCTGTTCCGGCGGCATGCATCGCATAGATTCGCCTTACGACCTCCGCCTCATCCTCACGGACAACAAGGGTCTTATTTGCGGAATCGTTGGTGTAACCATACGGTCTCCACCCGGTAAAGTATTTCCCCTTGCCTTGGGCAATTTTGATGCCTGCCCGCACGCGCTCGCTGAATTTTCTGCTTTCCTCCTGTGCTAGGCTTGCCATAATGGTCAGGCGAAGTTCACCGTCGCCGCTCATCGTCCAGATGTCGTCATTCACAAAATAGACCTCTACGCCGTAGGTCTTCAGTTCGCGGGTCACAACCAACGCATCCACGGTATTTCGGGCAAAGCGCGAAACCTCACGGGTTACGATCAAATCGAACTTTCTCTTTTTTGCATCCGTCAGCATCTTCATAAAGCCGGGGCGGTTATTGATGCTTCTGCCGGAAATGCCCTCGTCCTCATACATCGTGACGACGGTCCATTCCGGATGCCTTTCGGCAAGTTGTTGATACCAGATCATCTGGTTCTTTAACGCGGCAATCTGGGCTTACATTTCGGTCGATACGCGCCCGTAAAAGACTACCTTGCGCCGGCGCGCCGCCAAGGAATCGGATTCGAAGTTCACATACATACCCCCTTCCCCACTACTATACAACTTTTTGCATAGCTGCTGAAATGTACACTTTGCTGCTGCCGGGCAGCAAAAAAGCCTCGGACTTCTCCGAGGCTTTGGGCTCACAGCATTTTCTCTGCTGCTACTTTACATCTTTTTTTGTAGAACGCAATGCCGTAGATCCAAATATCGCTGCGCCCTTCGTCCCGCAGATACGCATCATATCGTACAATTTTTCATCAAAATCAGCAAGTTTCAAATCAAGTACACTTCCACCTCAAGATTCTGCCACCGTCCCGGATGTGTGGCAGAGCCTTGTTCCTTCTGGTATTGATACGCCATCGGGTAGTCAATTTCAAATTGCACCAGCGGAATCGGCTCGTTCGGCAGGGCAGTTTCTGACGCAAACAGCCTCTCTGTCAATCGCGCCCGCCTGTATCTGGTCGCATTCAGGATAAACCCGTTTTGACCCCGCCGCAAAAACTCCCTATCGGGGATTTCTGTTTTTCCCGACGCCGGCTTTTCTTCGTTGCCGATTGCGTTGCCATTGTATGTCACCATCTGCATCATAGCCATTTTCTGCGTCTGCTCCGGCTGTAGGCGTTCAGCAAGGGAAAGCAGCCAGACATACCGATTGTTGCTTTTGATAACGCGGGCAACGTAGTTTTTCAGCGCATCGGGGTCAATTTTCCCCTCCGGATACGCAATTTTCTCGGACAGAACCGCCTCTATCTTTTCCACATCAAACCTGTTGACCGGTTCCGCGGTGTGGGACGATTCCGTGAGAGCCTTGTCGATCTCCGCTATATGGGCAGCGATCTCGTTGCTTTTGGTCACGAATTCAGCAAAGTCCAGCCGTTTCTCCACTCTCTCCAGCGCCAGTGCATCATAGGCTCTATTCCATACCTCGCGTTGGCTCATCAGCTGCTCTGCCTCTGTGTCGGTTTTATTGACACCCAGATACGTATTGACCGCCCGCACTGTTTTCAACACCTCCGTGCGGCGATCCTTCCATACCGTGCGAAACACCTCCCGTGCCATCAGCTCCAACTTCCACTCAGAGGCATACGGGTTCGGGCAGGGCACGCCATAGCGCTTTTCGGTCTTCCTACCGATTCTCTTGGTAGCAGAGCAGATAAACCGCATATTTAAGATGCCGTTTGCCTTTTTATCAATTTCCTCGCACCGCATTGGCGCACCGCAGTCGCAGTACAGAATTTTCGTCCACTTGTTCTGGGGAAAAGACTTGCCATACGCGTGTTTTCTGCCACTGCTGTCCATCAAACAGGCTGCGCGCTTGGTGCGAAGCTCATTGCAGGTGTTCCACAGTTCCTCCGACACAATGGGTTCAAAGTCACCTTTTACCAAAGTGTAGTCCTTTTCCGCGTGGTTCACGCGCTTGTGGTCCAGGAAATTTTCCGTGTGCGACCTGTTGTAGGTAATGTAGCCTTTATAGGTGGGTTTGCGCAGTACACGCGACACCTTGCTGGCTGTCCATGTGCAGCCTCCGCCGCCGTCCTTGCGTCCCTCTGCCATCAGGGTGTCAGCGACGCCCTGTTCTCCCGTTCCTGCCGCATACAGTTCGTAGATTCTGCGCACCGTCGCCGCCTGTTCCTCGTTGATAACGTAGCTCTTACCGATTCGGTCATAGCCGAGGATATTGCCGTTTCCGTACAGAACCCCTTTTTCGCGGCTGATTTTTTGCCCCGCTTTCACGCGCTCACTGGTTTTGCGGCTCTCGTCCTGCGCAATGCTTGCCATAATTGTCAGGCGAACCTCGCCGTCGCCGTCCATGGTCCAGATGCCGTCATTGACAAAATAGACCTCCACGCCGTATTGCTTCAGCTCGCGGGTTGCGTTCAGGGCATCTACCGTGTTGCGGGCAAAGCGGGACAATTCGCGGGTCACGATCAGGTCAAACCTGCCCTGTTTTGCGTGCTCCAGCATCTGCATAAAAGAGGGGCGCTTTTTCATCTGCGTGCCGGTGATGCCCTCATCGATGTAACGGGCCACGACGTGCCAGTTCGGATTATTTTGCGCCAGCTTGATGTACCAATCCATCTGGTTGCTCAGCGCGGATAGCTGCTGTTCGTGCTCTGTCGAAACACGCCCGTAGAATGCCACGGTTCTTGGTCTGCGTTTATAGTTTTCGATATCGTATTGCATAGACTCGACCTCCCACCCGTATTCTACCTTTTTGCCGCTGCCCTGTGAAATGTACCCGCCATAACGGCACAAAAATGCCGTGGAGGATGATTCGGCATCTTCCACGGCACGATCTGTCGTTATAGCTGTGCGTTTCTCCCCCTCTGCCATTCCAGACAGGCAACCCTTCCCGGCGCTGTGCCCCGCTCCGCCTTTCGGCTGCGCGGTATGTTTTCTCGCATCTTGGCACGCTCGCTTACTCTCGGTCTTGGCGCTGCTTCCCCAATGCGGTACAACAGAGGACGCTATTCTTATGTCAGGAGGAATTTATCCCCCCTATACTATAAGAAGTCAGCTAGCCCGAGAAAATCTGCGCAGGAGGTTCGAGAGTTTACAAAATGTTCACAATTTTATGCTGTTTCAGCCTGATTTTTCTAAAATGTCATAGTCATCTTCCCTGCCTTGTACCGCTCCTTAAAACCATCAATTCCTGTAACCATCTATCCACAACTAAAATAGTTTTTATTGCTGACAAGTTGAGAAACATCTGCTATAATTATGACAATGATTCATCAAAAATCTTCAGACGGAGGGGACTTCCCTATGGATAACAATCTCGTTCCATATCAGACATTAAGACCTTGATTACGGCAGGTCAAAATGTTGCCTATAATGCCGCCAACCGTGCTATGGTTATGACCTATTGGAATATCGGAAAACGCATTGTGGAGGAATAACAGAATGGTGCAGAGCGTGCAGAATATGGGAAGCGACTGATTTCAGTCCTGTCCGATGAACTGACAAAGGAGTTCGGTGAAGGCTATTCTAAGCGTAATCTCCATTATTACCGTAGATTTTATCTCTATTTACCTGATGCCGAGATTTTGCACACGCGTGTGCAAAATCTTAATTGGTCGCATTTGCGCGCGTTATTGCGTGTTCATGATGAAAATGCTCGCATTTGATATATGAAGCTATTCGATATTTAGAAGAAGGTAAGTCCGTATTCGAAGCTATAGGAAAGTGTGATGACCAGTACTATCAATGTACTACCCTTCTTGGATGGACATATTTAAACCTCTACCTGAAAAATAGAGGACAATATCTTGGATATTTGCGAAAAGCAAGAACTATCAGCCGTTATCTTCAGGATCATTACTATGCTTTAGGTCGGGCACATAAGTATGCTGTTTCGCTAAAAGGCGAGCTTCAAAAATATGGAACATATTGAATAAAGTTGTTCGCATTTAAACATTGTTAAAATAAAACACAAATGCATAATAAATGACGTCCTGTGAAAGCAACGGTGCCTGTGAGGTAATAAGGGTATCAAGAATTACCGAGAATTCCTGGTAATTGTCAGGGATTCCTGAAAAGGCTCAAGGAGGAGTCGTAGCCATGCAAGTGAGTCAGATGAAACGGGCAGTAAGTCGAGCGCAGTGGGAACAGCGCATTGTGGAGTGCCGCAATTCAGGTGTTCCAGTAAAAGGAATGGCGCCGGGAGCAAGGAATCAGTTATTCCACCTACAGGCAATCGAGGATGTTTAAATCATTAGTTAATCAAGACCACAGCCAAATCATTAACATTTGTTCCTGTTGGTCCTGTCACCAGTAGTCCGCCACTCTTTTGTAATGCATGATAGGAATCACTTGCTTGCAAGGCGGCATCTATATCCACCAACCGGGACGTTTTCCCGTCCACATATCCGCCTGCAGCATCGGTTGGACCATCTGTTCCATCACTGCCAAAAGAGAACACAGCGACGTTTTGAATGCCTTCTATCTGACTGGCAGCTGCTAGTGCTATTTCTTGATTTCGTCCACCCAGACCCTTCCCCATTAGGTGGACAACGGTTTCGCCTCCTGCAAGAAAAGCAAGATGTTCAGAGGTATTAGCATGTGCTAGTGCAATTGATCCCAGAAACCTCCCTGCTTCACGTGCCTCACAAGTCAAACGGTCGGTAAGAATTGTCACATCATACCCCAGCGTAGTGCAAACGTCTTTAGCGTATTCACAAAGCTTAGAAACAGAGCCAATGATTGTGTTTGTAACATTTGGTACTTCAGACGGGGTTTCAAGTTGAAGCGTCTTTTGTGCCAATGGTGAAAGAGCGAGGTGGTACTTCTCAACAATAGCAATGGCATCTGCGCGTGTAGAGGAATCCCCGCAGGTTGGACCTGAGGCAATCATGTCGATTTGATCACCAATCACATCTGATAAGATGATGGAATTAACGTGAGCAGGCTTACACATGACAGCAAATCGACCACCTTTTACCTGAGAAAGATGCTTGCGAATGGTATTGATTTCGGTGATGGATGCACCACAGGCTAATAGTTGCGCTGTGATTTCCTGCAGTTCTTCCAAAGGAATAAACGGTTTTTCAAAAAGAGAGGATCCTCCACCAGACAGAAGAAAAAGGACGGTGTCTCGCTCTTCCAATCCTGTTACCATCCGAAGGATAGCCTGCGTTCCTCGAAGTGAGTTCTCGTCAGGGACAGGATGACCGGCCTCATAGCAAACGACATCTTTAATAGACCCCTGTACATGACCGTATTTCGTAAGCACAATGCCTGCACACACCTTTTTGTCAAGGCACTGAACGGCACTATTCGCCATTTCCCATGCCGCTTTGCCAACAGCAACAAGGTAAAGCCTGCCCTCGGAGAATTTGCAATTTTGAAGTGCTGTGGTCACTGCAGGGCCGGGCATAACTCGTTGAATGGATTCGCGCATGATGCACTCAGCTTTATCGCGCATAGTCATTGCAGTCACCTGTTTACAACATGGATTGGCGCACTGGAGATAAAGTGCTGAATATTATCAGCTGTCATATCCATAATGCGCTGACGGCATTCCTTTGGTGCCCAGGAAATGTGCGGCGTGATTATGCAGTTTGGGGCAGCAAGCAACGGACTATCCGATTGAATCGGCTCAGTAGAGACAACGTCCAATCCTGCAGCGTAAATTTTCCCGCTGTGCAAGGCGGATGCCAAATCCGCCTCCACAATAAGACCGCCGCGTGCGTTGTTAAGAACAATAACGCCATCCTTCATCTTTGCAATGTTTTCTGCGCAAATGATTCCCTTCGTTTCGGGAAACAGAGGACAATGCAAGGAAATCACATCAGAACGCCGAAGAAGCTCATCAAGTTCCACATAATCGGCGATTTCTCTGCCAACATCATTTGGATGGCTGTCATATGCAAGGACGTTCATGCCAAGAGCCTTGGCGATGCGTCCTGTAGTCTGACCAATGCGCCCAAAACCAATAATGCCGATTGTCTTTTGCGCAAGCTCGATAAGCGGCGAGTCCCAAAAGCACCAATCAGGATTCGTTCCCCAACGTCCCTGATGGACTGCATCGTTGTGCGCACCAATATGGTGGCAAATTTCAAGCAGCATGGCAATAGCAAACTGACCAACAGCCATTGTACCATAGGTAGGAATGTTGGATACCGGAATACCTGCTTTCGCAGCTGCATGAGTATCAACAACATTGTATCCGGTTGCCAGAACGCTGATGAATTTAATGGAAGGACAAGAAGCAATCACATAGGCACTGATGGGCGTTTTGTTGGTAATAACAATATCGGCATTACCAATCCGTTTGCAGATAATGGCATCATCTGCCGGGGTTCGGTCATAAACCGTAAGGGTGCCAAAGGATTTAACCGCATCCCAAGACAGATCACCAGGATTTTCTGTATATCCATCCAAAACTACAATTTCCATGGTATCCTCCTTCTTTTTTAAGTAATAAACGAGCCTTACCGGATGCGTACACCATCGGCAACCAGCTGGTTCTGCAAAGTGTGGATGTCGAGATCTCGCAGAACGACATCATCTTTTATCGACAACGCAGAGGCAGTGCCGGCAGCCTGACCTGTGGTAGCACAACAAACCATCATGCGGACAGTCTGAATAGCATCATCATCACACGATGCGCAACGTCCGGCAACGCTAAGATTTTCGATACCATTGGGGAGAATCATACGGTAAGGCAGCTGGAAGTGAGCATCATCTTTTGATACAACTTCTCCGTCGATAAATGTGGTGTATACACCTATTGAATCATCAAACTCGGAATGCCCCAGCACATCCCTGCGGCAGATGCTGTAACCACCCTGGATACGGCGCGTTTCACGAATGCCAATCTGACCAGCAATCGAACGCAACGAGCAATTGGCAAAACCCATTTCTTTTGCATAATTACGCAGTACGTCGACAGCCCACATAACCTGCTGACGTCCCTGAATCTCTGCGTGCGTCAGGTCCCAAACATTGGTTCCATCAATCCCGTTTTCAAGCGTAAGATTCAGACTGGTAAATTCACCCGTGGGGGTAAGCTCTTTCCATGCACCGCCATCACGCTCTACCGGCCATTTCCCGTCAGCCTTTGCACGCCGAAACGGAAGTTTCAAACCATGTGTATCAGGATTCGTCATCTCCGGGTGGCTTTCGATATAATCACGGAAGGTTTTGGTGTCAACGCCTGACACACCAAAAACCATAGTGACAGGAAGCACCTTGCCGTTGTTATTTTCGCCTTTCTCATAAGCAGCTCCAGCAAGAGCCGCAACGTCTCCGTCACCTGTGGCATCAACAATGCGGTCTGCCAAAATGGCACCGCGTCCAGACTTGTTCTCTACGATAACACCCTTGACGGTTTTGCCCTCCATAATTACATCAACCACAAGGGTGTGCAGCAGAGGTGTGATACCTTCTTCCTGAATCCAGCAATCGAGCATATATTTGTATTTTTCCGGATTCAAAAAGTGCCCACAACCGCGGTCATCATCCTGTACGCCACCTATCTTAATCATGCGGTCTTCAATTTCTTTAGAAATGCCCTGTGCAGTATATGTGTTTTTATTAAAGTACCAAGTGTACGATTCGACCTGACCTACAGAAAGTGCGCCGCCAAAACAGCCATACCGTTCAACAAGCATGGTTTTTGCCCCGCAGCGAGCGCTGGCAACAGCTGCAGAAATACCCGCAGGACCACTTCCTACGACTAAGACCTGCGTCTCTGCAATAACAGGAACTTCTTTGCTTGGGCATGTGATAGTTTTCATTTGATATCTCCTTCAATTGAATTTGTATGCGTTGACAAAAAAGTAGTTGTCGTGTCCGGGAACAACAATATCGGTATGTTTGAAAATCCATTGGATCGTTTTTGTTGAGGCAGCTTGACTTTCGCTTTTGAAATAGCCCTTCTGATGTTCAAAAAACTCACGCGTCATTACGGAATCACCTGCGACAAGGACTTTTCCTTCCGGGCCGTCAAAAAGCAGCCCTGTAGAACCCATTGTATGACCGGGCAAGGGAACGACTTGAATATTGGGCGTCAACTTTTCTCTCAAGCCTTCCAACTTGTTGCCGTCTAACTTCCTTGCATCCAGCATTTTCCCCAGAATGTCTCGTTCCTCCATCCCGGTACACCAGCGTGCGGCAGGGAAATAGTGAATCCCATCGAAGTGGTCTGAATGAGCATGTGTAATGTATACAACATCGATATCTTTTGGCTTTAATCCGGCATGTGCATCCAGACAGCGCAGCATCTCCTCGTTAGAATAAGGCGGATCAACCAGTACGACTTGTTCCGTGTCAAACAGAACGACTCCGTTGCAAATACCGGGGCGGCGAACAACATCATCCGGCTCACCCCAAAACTGATTTCTGCTTACTTGACCGAGGTTAATCATTTTCCACGTAACCATGATCAGTCTACTTTCCTCTTGTGAAGCTCAGCAAGGTCAATACGGTGGGCGGTATCTAGGCACACAGCAACATTTTCTTCCACTTGTGCAACAGATCGCATACCTAACAAAGCCGTATCTACCAGCGGATTGGACAAAACGTACTGGATCAATGCTTTTGAGTAGTCAAAAGTATTATCCGGCTGGATCATCCGCATCCATTTTTGGAAAATACCGGAAGTCAAAGAGCGCATTGTGACAATGCCCATCCCCTTTTCTTCACAGTAATACATACTGCCCGATTGGAAAAACGGATCATACGGATGCTGAAACAGAACATTGTACTGTACCTGAACGACATCAAAGATTCCGGTATCGATCAGGCGATAGAACTCAGCATTCTGACATTCTCCCGTAAAACCAAGATATTGTACAAGACCTTCCTGTTTGGCACGGCACATTTGTTCTACCATGCCGCCGGGCTGTAAAAGTGTGTCTGTCAGCTCTTTTGTGTAGTAGTCGCCATGTAACTGCAAAAGATCAATATGTTCCCGGCGCAGTCTTGTCAGGCTGCCTTCAAGCGATTTGAAAACATCTGGTTCTTCATTGTAACGTACTTTTGTTGCCATAAAGAGATTCTCTCCGGGGATGCCATCAAGAGCCTCCCCGATGATCTGCTCGCTCAAGCCATTACCATAGCCGGGGGCGGTATCAAAGTAGTTAATACCCAATTCGTAGGCACGTCTGGCTGCGCGAACCCCCTCGCCGTAATCATCTGTTTTGCCGGGGTCATATGTCTCAACATAATTTTTTACGCCTGCAGGACAGCCTCCGAATCCAATTCTGCTGACTTTACGGTTGGTTCTTCCGAGAGTTGTATAAAGCATAAAGAATATCTCCTTCCGGGATTTCCTTATTGATGATGGGCTGATAACATGTTATAATTCTTGTAGTGGATTTTGCGCGATTATGCTCGTTGTGGCGATATATTTTTAACTCTATAAAGTTTTACCGGGTTGCATCTTCGGGAGGGCAGCATGAACTTCTTACAATTAGAATATTTCCTGACAATATTGAAATTCAACAGCATCAGCAAGGCCGCATCAGAACTTTATATTACGCAACCAGCATTGAGCCAGCAGCTGATTCACCTTGAAAAAGAGCTTGACACAAAGTTGTTTTACCGAAAAGGCAATTCGCTGATCCTTACAGAAGCCGGGGAGCGATTTCGCGACAGCGCACAAAACATGCTGTATGAATATCGCACTATGCAAACAATGATGGCAGAGCTTAAGGATAATGGGAGCTTTTCCGGAACCGGACACTTATCCCTCGCGGTCACAAAAACCAAGTCGTTTATTACATTGACCTACCTGTTAGGTGGATTCAAACAGAAGTATCCGAACATTGAGGTTTCCGTTACAGAAGTTGAGTCCGGCGGAGTAGAAGAACTGCTGGAAAACGGTTCGGTCGATCTTGGTTTTTGCTATAGCGAATCCAATTCGGCAATTACACATACGAACATTTACCAGGAACAAATTTTGCTGGCCGTTCCACCACAGATTCACATACCTTACCAACGCGAGCCTAATGGTCATTCGTTCCCCATGCTGAAATTTGAGGATATTTGTTCGCTTCCCTTTATAGTTGGTAAAACCGGCTACCTGCGAAAGTATACGCAAAACCTGTTTGAGAAACATAACTGCCAACCGAATATTGTACTGGAAACCTCTAATCCCGGTCTTGCCCATTTTCTTGTAGCTGCCAATGTTGGCTGTGCGTTTGTGGGGTATATCTCTGCCTGTGTTTCACCCATGTATATTGAGAATCCCCTTTATTGCCAACTGGAAACACCTGATTTTCAGCAGGTTTGTATTGGATACAATAAGCAGCGTCATCTCACACGACCCATGAAATGTTTTATGGATTACGCAAAGCAGGCAATGGAAAGACCTCCCTTTAACATTTCTGAGACTATCCTTTAACACCGCCTTCGATCATACCGGAAACGATCCGTTTCTGCAAAAGCAAAACAACAATGATCAGAGGAACAGATGCGATAATAGCTGCAGCAGAAATAATGTGCCATGGCGTATAAGTCTCTGTTTCAAACATAGTCAGTGCAATCGTAACCGTTCTTGCCGATTTGGATTGGTTCAGCACAGATGGGAAAATGAAGTTATTCCATACAGCAAGAAATGTCATGATGCTAACAGTAAATACACCGGGCATTACCAGTGGCACTACTACCCTAACAAAACCACCCACCATGGAAGCGCCATCAAGCATGGCGCTTTCTTCTATTTCAATGGGAATAGACTGAAAAAAGCTCGTCAACAACCACACCGCAGTAGGGAGTTCAATTGCAGCCAGTACAACGGCCACACCTATCCTAGTGTTAAGCAGCCCGATATTGCTCATTGTCTGATAGATGGGATTCAGAAGTGTAACAGGGGGCAGCAGGGAGACTGTCAGCACAAGGATCAATACCAGTTTTTTGCCTTTGATAGGAATTCTCGCCAACGAATAGCTTGCCATAGCCGAGGCAACAACAACCAGTACGGTGCCTAAAAGAGCAATAACGATGCTGTTATACAGATACAGTCCAAAAGGCTGTGCCTTAAAAACTGCAATGTAGTTATCCAGGGAGATGTGTTCCGGAAAAAATCGAATTGGGACTGAAAACAGTTCTTTCATGGTTTTGAACGAACCAAGAAGTAACCACAAGAACGGAAATGTAATCACCGAAATAAGGATTACGGAAAATAGGATTGCGCCAATATTTCGCTTCATGATTACACCTCCAACTTAGACTTCATCCCATCGTAAAACAGGAATGCGATGCCCAACGAAACTACAAAAGTAAGCATGGCAAGCGCAGCGCCATAGCCATAGTTGCCAAAAGAAAAATACTGTTGCATTGTATACATGGTCAGGCTGGTAGTTGATAAGCCGGGGCCACCATTTGTCAGCACTTTAATAAGATCATAGATTCGGAAACTAGAAATTGTGCGGAACATAATGGATACCAGAAGAACCGGCTTAATGCAGGGGATCGTGATTCGGAAAAACTTTGTAACGCTGCCTGCCCCATCAATTGAGGCGGCTTCATAGTATTCAGGGGGTACGGTTTTCAGACCGGCCAAAAGCAGCAAGCCCATATAGGGGGCAGTTTTCCACACATCAGAAATAACAACTGCCCAAAAGGCACAGGATGAATTTGTCAACCATGCAACAGGTGCCATGCCGATTTGTTGAAGCAACTGGTTAATAATGCCGTAAGATTCAGCGAACATATAGGACCACATCAATCCCGATACAATAGTAGGAATACACCATGGCACAAGAATACAGCCGCGGACAATGCCCTCACCACGCATTCCAACATTCATAATCAGAGCACAGCCCATGCCGATGACAGTTTCCAAAATAACCGAAACCACCGTAAAAAGCAGGGTGAATTTTAATGTCACCCATGTATTCGGATCTTGAATCAGTTGTTTATAGTTGGCAAGCCCGACCCATTTTCCGCCCGTGGCAATATTTTGAACACGAATCGAATAAAAGCTTGTTTTCAATGTGTTGAATACCGGATATGCGACAACTACCATGAATAAGATCAGCGCTGGCAGGAGAAATACATATCCCATAGCGACTCTCTTTTTATTGTTCATACCAAGAACCCTTATCAATAGATAGTTTTAAAAATTGCAATATGTGCAACGAAGTCATCTTCGCTGCACATATTGCTTTTATCCTTAACGGTTGTAGATTTCTTCTTCCTTTGCCTGAATCGTTGCAACGGCATTATCGATGCTTTGCTCTCCCATCAGTACGCTGGTGACACCTTCCTGCAGTGCAGCAGAAACTTCCTCGTAATAGGCAGAACCGGGACGGTTACGGCAGTTCTTTGCAAAATCATATAGTTTTGCCATATCGGAATCGGCAGCAAGCAAATCCTTGTTCTCGTACAGAGCTGGGCGCGCAGGCATTTTGCCACTCATCGTTGCACCAATCAGCATTGCATCATCGCTTGTCCAGTACTTAACCAAGAGCTTGGCTTCTTCCTTATGAGAGGAATAAGCAGAAACACCAATGTTCCAACCGCCATTGCAGTTGTACTGCTCATTTCCGTCTGTACCTGCGGGAAGCTGTGCCACTTTTACATTACCGGCAACAGAGGACTGCTCAGGATCGTTGGCAGCGGCAAGTGCAGCAGACCAGTCGCGAATATAGAGTACCTGACCGGCAAAGAAAGCCGCCTTCACGTCCTTAGACATCATGCCGAGGATACCGTCGATTGCAACGCCTTCGTCCAGAATCTTTTTCATCGAACTGATGCCGCTTTTTACAGCTTCGGTGTCAAAGGTCGGGTTGCCGTTTTCGTCCAGAACGTTTCCGTCATATCCCCAGATATGCTCCATCGTACAGCAGGTTAAAGCTTCCGCTTTTTGCCATGCAGCCGCATAACCGTAGACGCCAGGTTCCCCTGCCATTACAACCTTGCTCTGTTCGATCAATTCATCCCATGTTTTGGCGGGTTCAAACCCGTATTTTTCAAGCAGGTCAGCTCTGTAAAGCAGAGCGCCAGTATTTAAAAATGTAGGGAGACATACCAGTTTTCCATCTACATAGCATCCCTGCAGTGCGCCCTCACTGAATTCGGTTAGTTCATCACTGGTATACACATCATCCAGTGGCTCGAGCCAGCCGGCAGACGCGAACATTTCCGGCCATGTGCAGTCGATCAAAAAAGCATCCATACTGTCATCTTTTGCCTGCAGAACAGTACTTAACGTTCGCACGCGGTCTGAAGCGCCGGCAGGCATCTCAACCAGGTCGACCGTAATCCAAGGGTACAGATTCTGGAAAGCCTCGATTTTTGCCTCGTTCGCGCCGTTCGTTGCAGAGTCTGCGTAAAGCGTAATGGTAACCGGTTCATGCTGGCTTTCAGAAGAACTGCTGACGCTTTCGTTCGCAGAGGTGCCGACGCTGCTAACAGATTCAGAAGCACAACCTGTAAACAACAAGGAACCCGTAAGACCGATTGCCAGTACACGTGATACGAAATGTTTCATTTTTTCCTCCTTTTTAGATGTAAAATTTGTGTATTTCGTACATTCGTACATTGGATTGTTTCTATTATATAAGCAAAATAATGAAAAATCAAAGTCCCAAATCATATTCGTCAATAAGGATTTGCTTATAGCCTTTGCGAATCTATAAGTCGATATATGACGTCTGTTACGCTACATTCTTCTGTCAGGTAGGTCTGGCATGGTTGCTACCCTCACCCTTGAGGAAAACCAGAAAAGCCATTAGCGTAGACACTGAGCCATATAGAAAACACACCCCACTTCCCAGCACAAGCATACTCGTATACTTGTCTGACAAATGGGGTGCCGTTCTGCTTTTTTATTGAGTCTTTTTGATACGCGAAAGCCTTGCGTTGATGAGCGTATAGGCTTCATCCGGCAGGTATTTGTTGATGTGGTTCCAGATGCTGCTGAAGCTTAGTGCACCACCTTGTATCATACGGTCAGCAAGATCAGCGTGGTCAAGCTGCAACGGCTCCACCGCAAGTTCCTGAATAATTTGGTAGCCTTCGGGATAGCGGTAGACTTCCTCCAACGGGTCATCTATCGAGAGATACCCCTCGCGAATCTGCACATCGGTGGGCGGAATCAGGTGGCTGAACCATTGCGCCACATTTTCAGAGTAGCACTTGGTTTCTTTCAGGGTATATTCCTCTGGCTCGGCAGCAACACACTCCCATATCAGGCTGTGGCGGCAGTCGGTGTCGGTCACAGCCATCAGCTCGTTGACGGGGCGATCCAGCACAACGTTGGGGAACAGGAACACCGGCCCGCCCTGCATGGTGCCCAGCTTGCGTCCGTTCAACAGCAGGGTGACCTGCGCGGCGTTGCTGTACACCTTAACGGTCATGGGGGCGGCTGTGTGCTTGAGGTAGCGCTCACCGCAGATATAGACGAACGGTTCCTTGCTCCAGCAGGCTTTGTAGAAATAGAACGCCTGCTTTTTCTGTTTGCGGTCAAAGGTCACAAGACCCTTGTTGTTGCGTCCCTGAACGCCGCCCTCGTTGCGGACGTCCACGGCAAAGTCAAACATATTCCACAGCCACGTTGCCCAGATATAGGGGCGCTCCTGCAGGGCGCGGTAGGCTTTCTCGTGGACGATAGCCTGATACTCTTCGGTGTAGTCCTTAACTTTGGGGGCGGGGCTGTGCCAACGCAGCACAGCTTCTGCGCCGTATTCGCTGATGGCCATCGGGATATCGGGAATCTGTCCGTGGCGTTCGTCACAGAACGCGCCATGATCCTCGACCGTGCCCTCATACCAGCCCTTGTACTCGTTGTAGGCGGTCACATCGGTCAGGCGGAACAGTTGGCTGGATGTGGGGGTCATACCGACGTTGGCAATGCCGGTCAGGCGGCTGGGGTCAAGCTGCTTGCACAGCTCGTGAAGGCGATGGACAATGTGGAACATAGCCTCGCTCTCGCCGCCGATGCCGATTTCATTGGCAACGCCCCAAAAGCAGATGGACGGGTGGTTGTAGTTTTGCAGAATCAGCTCCCGCATCTGGCTGAGCAGGTTTTCGTCGGCAGCAGGGTCGGGAATGTACAGGCTAATAAAGGGAATCTCTGCCCATATAACCATTCCCTCGCGGTCGCAAAGCGCGTAGAAGAACGGGTCGTGCTGGTAGTGCGCCAGACGGATCGTGTTGGCACCGATTTCACGAATCATTGCCATATCTTCCAGATGTTCCTTTTGGGTGATGCCCCAGCCCATATTCTCACGGTCCTGGTGACGGCAGACGCCGTGCAGCGGGTACGACCTCCCGTTGAGGAAGAATCCCTTGTCGGCGGTGACGGCATAGCGGCGGAAGCCGAAGGAATCAGTCAGCACGTCAATGGGGGTGCCATCCTTGTACAAAGTGACGGTAGCCGTGTATAGGCAGGGGTTTTGCGTGCCGTTCCACAGTTGCACGTCGGACACGGTAAGACAAAGCGTCGTTTTTTGCCCGGTGACAGGGGTTTCTTCCTGCGCCACTACGGTACCGTCCGGATCCTTCACGGTCAATGTCAGACGGTCGCCGCCGTCACACAGAACCGATGCCTGCACGGTGCCGGTCTCGACGTCGGGGGTCAGCAGCAGACTATCGGCACCGTATTCGGTAACATTGAAATGCGCTTTGTCCGCAAAGATCAGCAGCTCCACCTGCCGATACAGACCGCCGAAAAAGGTAAAGTCCGCCTGCGCCGGGTAGACAGGCAAATCGGCGTGGTTATCCACCTTCACAGTCAGCTCGTTTTCGCCGCTGTGCAGGTAAGGGGTCAAATCCATGGTGAAGGCAGAGAAACCGCCGCGATGTTCGCCCACAAACTGCCCGTTACAGAACACCGATGCCATTTTGCTGGCAGCGCCGAAACGGATAAATACCTGGGCAGCGTCGGGCGCAGTAAAGGTTTTTTGGTACCAACCGATACCCTGATAGTAGTTATCGCCGCCGTCCTGCCCGTCCAGGGCGTTCCAGGTATGGGGCAAGTCGACAGTCTGCCACGACGTTTCGCCGTCCTTGCGGAACTGCCAGCCTTGATTGAACGGTAGAATTTTTCGCATTATAACACACTCTTTTCTTTGTGGGTGTATTGGTTATCGGGGTTGAAAGAACAGCCGTTCCGCGTTGCCGAAGCAGACCTTTTGGTAGGCGTCAAAGGGCAGCAGCTCCTTGGCAGCACAAAAATCCAGCCACGCCGACAGAGCAAAGTGACAGGGCGCATCCTCGCGGAACATCCAGTCGGTGCCGAACATCAGGCGGTCCTGAAATTCCTTAACAAAAGCCAGCCCATAGGCGGGGTCACGCAGCAGGGCGGTCTGCCCGCTGTTGGCGGACAAATCGCAGTACAGGTTGGGATACTGCCGCATAAGCTCCGGAACGCGCCCCTCGACAAAGGGGCCAAAGGGGCAGGAATTGCGCGTTTCGGGGTCGGTAACGTCGGTTTTCGCCATCTCGAACCAGAACGGCTGGGAGTGTCCGATAAAAATCAGCTTGGGGAATTTTTTCAGTGCCCGTTCCAAGCCGGGCAGCCGGGGGTCGTCCACAATGCCGTAATAAGGGTCGGTATCGGCGGGTGCCATGTGGAACAAAAAAGGCATCTGCACCTGCTCCAACACGGCAAACAGGTGATCCATCTTGGGGTCATCAAAACGGATGCGGGTGCCGAACTCACCCAGACCGACAGCGCCCATCTGCTTATAGCGCTTGACTTTTTCGTGGGTCAAGTCAGTTCCGTCGGGGCAAAGGTTACACATCCAGGTAAAGTGTTCGGGGTAGCGCCGGCTCAGCGCGTAGGCGTCCTCCGCAAAAAAGGTAGGACCGCCCATGCTCATGTTTTCCGGCACGGGCAGCAGCACGCAGCGGGAAAAGCCCATATATTTGTTGGCGGTCAGCCGTTGGGAAATCAGACTTTCGTTATCCAGCATGTGGGTGTGGATGTCGATTTTTTGGCAAAACTGCATCATAGCGCCTATCCTTTCTATGGAATTACAAGTCCAGGAAGCAGGCAATGCTGTGGCCTGCGCCAACGCTGCGCATAGGAGGCGTTTCGGTACGGCAGCGTTCGGTGGCATAGCGACAGCGGTTGCTGAAGGGGCAGCCCGCGGGACGGTTCATAACGCTGGGCACCTCGCCCAGCATCTCTATGCGCTCACGATCCTTGTCCACCTTAGGGTCGGCAATGGGTACGGCGGAGAGCAGTGCGCGGGTGTAGGGGTGCAGCGGGCGGCTATACAGTTCTTCACAGGGGGCAATCTCCATAATTTTGCCGAGGTACATGACGATGATGCGGTCGCTGATATGCTTAACCACCGACAGGTCATGGGCAATGAACAGGTAGGTAATGCCCAGCTCCGCCTGCAAGTCCTCCAACAGGTTGATGACCTGCGCCTGAATCGAAACGTCCAGTGCCGAGACAGGCTCGTCGCAGAGGATGACGTCCGGACGTGAGGCAATGGCACGGGCAATGCCAAGACGCTGGCGCTGACCGCCGGAGAATTCACGCGGGACACGGTGTTTGAACGAGGGGTCCAGACCTACCATGGTCAGCAGCTCGTCCACGCGGGCGTTGTACTCCTCGCGGGAGTTGCACAGCTTGCCGACTTTCAGCGGTTCGCCCACAATAGAACCGGCGTTTTGGCGCGGATCCAGCGAAGCAAAGGGATCCTGGAATATCATGGCGATTTTGGCGTGTACGCGGCGCAGCTCGGCAGCGTTGGTGCGGCAAAGATCCTTGCCATCGTACAGGATCTGCCCGCCCGTAGGCTTATAGGCTCGCATAATGCAGCGTGCCAGTGTTGATTTTCCGCAACCGGATTCACCCACGATGCCCAGCGTTTCGCCGCGGTATACTGAGAAGGAAACATCATCCAGTGCCTTTACATCTGCCACCTTGCGCTTCATCAGCCCCTTGTACACGGGGAAGTACATCTTCAAACCCTCGACCTGCAGAATCGGCTCGGTGCTGACTGTCTTTTTGGCAACCGCCTTACCGCTTCGCACAAGGTGCTTCTGCTTTTCGTCCAGCTCGGCGCTGCTCAGCAGGCAGCGCACCTTATGCCCCGGCTCGTACTCGGTAAGCGGCGCGGCACAACGGGTGCAGCGATCCTCGCGGTAACGGCAGCGGTCATAGAACTGGCAGTAAGGTTTGCGGTTGACCGGGCTGGGGGGATTGCCCTCAATGGGGGTCAGACGGCGATCCTTGCTGTCGTCCAAACGCGGGATAGCGTCCAGCAGACCGCGGGTATAGGGATGGATGGGGTTTTCAAACAGGGTGAACTTGTCGCCGGATTCCACAATATTGCCGCCGTACATAACATAGATGCGGTCGGCATAGCGGGCCACCAACCCCAGATTGTGGGTGACGATGATTATGGAGAAACCCTTGTCGCGGGCAAGCTCCTGCAGCAGATCCAAAATCTGTGCCTGCGTGGTGACGTCCAGCGCGGTGGTAGCTTCGTCGGCAATCAGCACTTCCGGCTCGGCGGCAATGGCCATTGCAATCATGATGCGCTGACGCATACCGCCCGAAAAATGCTGCGGATACTGGTTATAGCGGCTTTCAGGATCAGAAATGCCGACCTTGCGCATAATCTCCAGGGTGCGCTGCTTGGCGGCGTCCTTATCCAGTTTCAGGTGAAGCATGATGGTTTCCTGAATCTGGTAGCCGATGGTCAGCACCGGGTTCAACGAGGTCATAGGCTCCTGGAAGATCATACCGATTTTGCCGCCGCGGATGCTGCGCATCTCGCTGCTTTTGAAGCCGTATTCCAGAATATTGCCCGTAGTGCCCTTGAGGTAGACCTCGCCGGATTCAATCTTGCCCGGAGGCATGATGAGCTGTAGGATACTCATGGAAGTTACCGACTTGCCGCTGCCGGATTCGCCCACAAGACCGATGATCTCGCCCTGTTTCAGGGTAAGCCCCGAACCGGTCACGGCCTCAGCGCGCTGCCCATCAGAGTAAAAGGTTGTTACAATGTCCTTGGCTTCCAGCACAACGCCCTCCGGCAGCGTGTAGGGATGCAGTGCGGGATTGGTTTGTTTGTTATTCATTACTTAGCCCCCCTCAGCGTCGGATCCAGTGCGTCGCGAATACCGTCACCCAATAGGTTCAGGCTGATGATCAGCAGCGCTATACAGATGCAGGGAGCCCCTGCATACAGCGGATGGGTCAGCAGGAACGGACGGGCCTCGTTGACCATTGTGCCCCACGATGCCGTGGGCACCGTGATGCCGATGCCAAGAAAGCTCAAGCCGCTTTCCATCATGATGGTGATGCCGATGGTCTGGGTCGCCATAATGATGATGGGAGAAATACTGTTGGGCAGAACATGCTTGATGAGGATTTTTAGAGGGTGCTCGCCCAGCAATTTGGCGGAAAGGATATACTCGCTGCTGATGGTGGACAGCGAGGAGGCACGCATCATGCGGATAAAGCCCGGCATGGTGGAAATACCCATTATGCAGGCCATGGAAGCAACGCTGCGCCCATAGAGTGAAACCAGCGCCGTAGTGATAGCAATCTGCGGGATAGCGCAGAAGGCATCGCAAAAGCGCATCAGCAGCGTGTCGATAATGCCGCCGTTGTATGCGGCCAGCATACCCAGGAAGCAGCCCACGATCGATGCCAGCAATACCGAGGTCACGCCGATGATCAGCGAAACCTGTGCGCCGTACACCACGCGGGAAAAAATGTCGCGCCCATACATATCGGTACCGAACCAGTGCGCGGAACTGGGGTCTGCGAGCTTATCCAGCATGGCCATCTCGTTGGGGTCAGCGGTAGCGATCAAAGGGGCAAACAGCGCCAGAATAACAAAAAGCAGCGTGCCGATCAAACCGAATAAGACGATTTTTCGGGCGGTCATTCTGCGCAGAAACAGACGGAGATTCTTTTTCCTCTCCTGCGAAAGAGAATCGGTTTTCATCTTCTTGCTCCTCCCTCTTGCTTACGACAGGCTGATGCGGGGATCCACTGCGACATACAGCAGGTCGGTGATGATATACGCCACCGAGATAACCGCCGCCGTGATCAGGACCAACGCTTGAATGACCGGGATATCCATCGTGTTGACGGCCTTGACCATCAGGTTGCCCATACCGGGAATGTTAAAGACGTTCTCCACAAAGATGGAGCCGCCGATCAGGCTGGCAAGACGCCCGCCGATCATCGTCAGAATGGGGATAAGCCCGTTGTTCATAACATGCTTCCATAGGATGCGTGTTTCTTTTAAGCCCTTGGCGCGCGCCGTGCGCACATAGTCCTGACCCAGAACTTCCAGCACGCTGGAGCGCGTCTGCCTACAGAAGCCGGCGATACCGCACAGGGTCAGGCAGGTAAGCGGCATGATCAGCTGCTGGATATGCTTGTGGAAATCCACCCATGGCCAAGTAAAGCCCTGCGGGGGCAGCAGTTTCCATTTCATCGAGATATAATACAGGAACAGGATGGCGGTAACGAACTGCGGTATGGCAATCAGCAGGTTGGAAAAAAGTGTGATAATGGTATCCGCCCATTGCCCGCGCTTGACCGCCGTGACAGTACCCAGCAGGATGCCGATGGGCATTGACAGCAGCAGCGAGAGAACCGCCATATACAGCGTGGTGCCCAGCTTGCCGGAGATGACCTCCCACACGCCCTTATGGTAACAGTAGGAGGTTCCGAAATCTCCCTTGAGCACATTGCCCAGCCAGGTCAGATAACGCACGATGATGGGCTTATCCAACCCCATACGGACAAAGGCGACCTGATATTCTTCCTGCGTGATGTCGGTGCCGAACTGCGCGTAGACGGGATCACTGGGCATCAGCGAAACCAGAAAGAAGGAAAGCAGCGAAACGATCAGCAGCAGGGCAATCGTTTGCATGATACGGTTCAGAAGGTATTTCGCCATTTTGGATGTTGCCTCCTTTGAAAAGGGCGAGCGTTGCTCGGTGTGTTACGGTTGCGGCGGATGCGCCCGCCGAGGGCACCTAACCGGAACGGCTGCCGGAAATAACCGGCAGCCGTTCCCGATGCAGTGCTTATAAAGGTTTCAGGGGCATCAGTTCTTGCAGCCGACCATGTTGGGGTTCCAGTAGGAAATGCCCAGACTTGCCATATCGCCCAGAATCAGGCGGTCGCTGACGGCGGCGCGGCCCACGGCGTTGGCGATGGGCAGGAAGTGGAAGTCCTTCTGCACAAACTGTACGCAGAATTTGTAAATCAGCTCATCCTGCTCCTCAATGCTCTTGGCGGAACGGATGTTGTCGTACAGGGCGTACTCCTCATCGGTCCAATCGGTGCAGCCGGCCATGTAGCCGTAGGGGCCGTAGAACTTATCCAGACGGTCCAGGATGGGGTCAGCAAAGTACATGGCACCGACCATCAGGCCGCCGGCAGTGTTTTCGCCGGTCCAGAATTTTTGCATTTCATTCATGTCGGGCATTTCGACTTCGGCCTCAATGCCCAGCTTTTTCAATTCTGCCTGAATGACGGTTGCCTGCGTCTGAGTGGTGGCGTCGGCAACGATGCGGGTCTTAAAGCCGTCGGGGTAGCCGGCTTCCGCCAACATCTTCTTGGCAAGCTCGTAGTCCAGAGAGGTAAATTCCAGACCCTCGTCATAGTAGGTGGCGTCCTTGTAGCCGATGGCGTCGGTGTGATAGCCAGCCTCGCCAACAATGGCGGCAGCAGCGCCTACCAGGTCAATGCCGTGGCTGAACACAGCCTCGCGCACCTTGACGTTGGACCAGGGATCATCGGGCACGTTAGTAATAGGAATCACAAAGGAAACATTGCCGGCGTTGGCAAACTGGGGCACCAGTTCCCAGCCGTTGGCCTCAAACAGTTCCATCGTTTCGGGGGCGTCCATAACCATGTAATCTACGTCGCCGTTCAGCACAGAGGCTGCCATAGAGGTGGCGTCGCTGGTGTACAGGAAGGTGACCGTATCGGGACCCCAATCATGTTCCTGCCAGTAGTCCTCGTTGCGGGTAAAGCTGAGAGAGTAGTCCTCAACGTAGGTATCCATGACGTAGGGACCCGTGCCGTTGAAGGAAGTCATCATCGCGTCAAGACCGATGGTGTCAAAGGTGTGTTTGCAGAAAATCTGCATCGGCAGCAGCCAGGTCTTGTAGTTTACGTTGAATTCGGGGTACTGCACCTCAACGGTGTAGTCGCCGGTCTGGCGAACCTCGGTGGGGTTGCCAATCTGTGCGCCGCGACCGTAGTCGATCCAGGATTGGATGGTCCAGGCGACGTCTTCTGCCGTCAGAGGTGTGCCGTCGTGGAATTTGATGCCCTGCTTGACCTGAATGGTGACCAGGAAGTTTTCTTCGTCCACGTCAAAGGATTCTGCCAGAACAAGGTCGTAGTCATCGGCAGTGCCCTGAATCTTTTTGCCCAGAGGCTCCATGCAGAAGCTGCCCCATGCAATGGCGTTGCCGGCCTGATAAGGGGTAAAGAAGTTGTTAAAGACGGAATCGGTGGCAAGTACCACGTCGCCGCCCTTGTACTGCTTATACTCGTCGACGGGTGCGGCCTGCGATGCGCTTGCAGCCGAAGAAGTGTCGGTCGTGTCGCTTGCGGGGGTGCTGCCGGCGGCACCACCGCCGCAGGCTGCCAGTGATCCTGCCATCAGAACGGCAAGAGCTGCGCTGAGAATGCGTTGGTTTTTCATGTTGTTTTCCTCCTTGTTGCGGGCTATATTTGCTGTAGGGGAACCATCACGAGCGATTCCCCTGTGTTCCGTTGCCTTGTCTGTACTTAGACTATACGCTGTTTCTACCAAAAACGGAATTGCAATTTTTTCATATATCCATTGCAGTTTTGATATTTCTATGGTACACTGTGCATAGATTGTGACAGGGGGTGTAGAAAATTTCTGTATTGTTTATCCACGAATTCGACGGCTATACCTTTAAGCGGATGCTGAACAATTACCCGGTAGAGAAAAGCAGTATGTTTTGCGATCACTTTCATGTAAACTATGAGCTCCTGTATTTCCTGCGCGGGCGGGCTCGCTTTGAGATCGGCGCACGGCAATACCAACTCAAGCCCAAGACGCTGCTGATCATTCCCCCCGGCACGCATCACCAGGGCTTTGTTGACCCCAGCGAAGATTACGAGCGCATCGTCATCAACTTTTCGCCGCGGGATATCTCTCCCCTGCTTCTCGAGCCTTTGCGCCACTGTCCGACCGCGCTGGACGTTGCGGGCAGCGAGCTGGAGGAGTTGTTTGACGAATTCAACCTTCAGGAAGAAAAATATCGCAACGAAATTCTATTGCAGGAAATGCGCAAATGCACGCTGGCGCGGATTCTGTTGCTGCTTTGTTTTGATGACACCAAAAGCTGTCAGGAGGAATGCCGCAATGAAAAGCTATCCGCCGTGATGGAGTACATCGACAATCACCTGACCGAAATCAACACCATCACCGACATTGCAGGCGGGATGTATATTTCCGAGTCCACGATTCGCAAAATGTTCTTGGAATACGCCAACATTCCGGTCATGAGCTATGTGCGCAACAAACGCATTTTGCTGGGGCGCACTCTGATTTTGAACGGTGTGAAACCGCAAAAAGCCTGTGAGCAGTGCGGATTTCAGAATTATTCGACCTTTTTTCGCGTATACAAGAAGCACTGCGGGGAATCCCCCTCGGACACTTACCAATCCGTCACCAATAGCGCCCAGAAACTGCTGGGAATGTAATACGCCCCAACGGGAAACTTCATTAGACTACCTTCAAACCGTCTTGCATCAGCAATACAACTACCTGCGAAAGCAACTTCTGCCGAATTCCTTTGCGCGTCCTGATGTTGCAAAGGCGTCCCTCCGCAGGAGACGGGCGTGCGCCAGGTCAAGGCGCTCTAACATTTTGCACATTTTTTATTTACGTGTTCGTTGCGTTCTATGTCCGCGCTATTGTTTCAAAGAAATCCCCACATCATTCCGGCAACGGTCAAACAAGTTGTTATACATCTGAAAAACTGTTGAATTCACATATAAAACGCGATATTGAAACAGATCAAACTGCACCCCAGTTGTTAGACAGTATGGCATACTGTCTAACAACTGGGGTGCAGTTCATTTCTCGTGTCTACTCCGAAATAATATATACTTTTTATTACCTATAATAGTAATTGTCTTGGTTTGTACTGTTCTGCACTTCTCACAATCATATTGTGCAGTGCATCACCATCAACTAGATCAATCATTACATTTTGCTTATTCGCAAAGTCAACAGCATCCCGTGTGAAGTAAGAGGATGTAACCAAACAGGCTTTGTTGACTTTATCAGATGTTTGAACACCATACAATGCACGGACAAGATCTACGCTTACTTTATTTTCGCGAGAGTACCGCTTGCATTCAACATAGAATACCACGGGTTTCCCGTTGATACCCGTTTTAGTAGCAATAATATCTCGTCCCCCATCTCTGGTCGACTGAGTAAGGTGAGTATCAAAATCTTCATCACGAAGAACCTGTTCGACAATCTCCTCAAATTCACGAGGCGTGACATCATAAATCAAATCCCTATCAGCTGAAATTTGAGCAATTAGTTCGCGGATTCCTGTTGCTTCAACAGCATATTCATCAGTATCAAATTCGTCCTGATAACATATTCCCATGGAGGGCCTTTCGATGAACTCAGCGCCAGATATAGTTGCCTCATCATCATTGTAAGCACCCTCTGGATATTCATTGCCAGTAAGAGTAATTTCAATATCGTTTCCGCATTTGGGGCAACTAATCTCGTGTTGAATTTCATAAATTATTTCGATGCCCATACAGTTGTCCCCGTGATCGTAACAGGATTCCTCTATATCTAAATCACTTTTGAAAATAGTAATTCGTTCGCCACATTCACAACAACGAACATTAAAAGACTCCATAGTCAAGTCCATCATAGGTTTGTCCCTCCTTTTTCTTTAGTTATCCAGTAAGCGCATAACAAATGACGTCCAGTGAAAGCAACGGTGCCTGTGAGATAATAAGAGTATCAAGAATTACCGAGGATTCTTGGTAATTATCGGGAAATCCTGAAAAGTCTCAAGGAGGAGTTGTAGCCATGGAAGCGAGTCAGATGAAGCGGGCTATAAGTCAAGAACGGTGGAAGCAGCACATTGTGGAGTGCCGCAATTCAGGTATTCCAGTAAGGGAATGGTGCCGGAAGCAAGGAATCAGTTATTCTACCTACTACCGCCATGAACAGGCATTATTAAAAGGTCTATCACTACACATTTCTGCGTTTTAATCCTTTTCCTCAGTGCTGGCTACAAGTCGGTCAAAATCACTCTGATACTGACGATCCTGAATGACACGGTATTTCTCAAATTCGCTCTCGGCAAAGGCTTTTGCAATGGCTGCTGTCACTTTTCCTTTATGATGCAGCACTTCTTCCTCGTTAAACTGCAAAAACGCATCCAGCCGTGCGACCCAATCCTTCATATACATGATGTTTCCACGGCGTGCCTGCCGCTCGGCATAATCAAGATACATTGTGACGATTTCGTTCAGGCTTCCCATCTCGGTTTCGTCCAAATAGTTCTTTGCTACCACAACATCAGATTTGCGGATTCTGCCGCTCGGTGCATTTTTCCATGTTGTCAGTCCCATATTCGGTTTCGTGCTGTCTGCCCGGTCATAGATGATTTCCGCTGCGGTATGCTTTGTAATGGCGTAATGCAACTTGTTTTGCACAGTGGCGAAAAACTCTTTTGTAACGGAACTGTCCACATCATAGTCTGCGCTGCATTGGGAATATATGTCCGTGATTTTCTGATAAAAGCGCCGTTCGCTGGTGCGAATGTCACGGATGCGCTCCAGCTGTTCTTCAAAATAATCCTTTCCGAAGAAGTTCTGCGGCTCTTTCAGGCGCTCATCGTCCATAACATAGCCCTTGATGATGTACTCCTTCAGGATCCTGTTTGCCCAGATGCGGAACATGGTGGCCTTTTTGGAGTTCACCCGATAACCGACCGCAATGATCGCGTCCAGATTATAATATCGCGTGGGATAGTTTTTTCCGTCCGCCGCAGTTGTTTCCAAAACGGAAACAACTGAATTCTCCATCAATTCGCCGGATGCAAAGATATTCTTCAGGTGCTTTGAGATGGCCGCTTTCTGCACCTCAAACAGCTCCGCCATCTTTGCCTGCGTCAGCCATAAATTCTCTTGATATAACAGAATCTCAACCTTAACGTCGCCGTTATCGGTTTTATAAAACAGAATTTCTCTTGTTTCGTATGGGGTAAGTGCCATGTTCTCATCCATTCTCTTTATCCTCCCGGCTCTTAGCCCGTATTTTATAGACATTACCTCTTACCGTCTGCGGCAGTTTTCAGTTCATAGCGGTCGTACCGCACCCAATGGGAACGGGACCGCTCAAAGAGATTCTTCATGGCACTGTTCCTCTCGACTCGTAATCCAACTATATATTAACCATATTACTATTGTATCAACCGTCCTTGGCTTCGTCAAGGGCGGCTTTTTTCTTTCTCTGAGGTTTTTTGTTCTCTGGACGGATTACCGCATTCTTGCCCATGGTTTGCAGTAGCTCTCCGAACACACGAAAAAACTCCTGTTCCCGCAGCGTCAGACTGACGCCCGCCTCCTGCTTTTCCTGCAAATGCTGATAGAACGCTCTTTGCCGCTTCTTGTGAATGGTCAGGCGCAGCTTGCGGATGTTCCGGTCAGACTGCCCGCGCAATGCTGCCAGTCGTGTGGCGCTGTACAGCCGCAAGGAAAGGTAAAACAAGACTTTCCTACAAGTTCAAAGCCGTCTTGACCGCAGCAGAGGATTTGATGTTCCTTGCATGATAAGGAACCAGCCCTAACAAATCATCTGATGAGAAAATCAGTTTTTCGTTCTCCAAAAGCATGTTGATGATTTTGAGTTCATTAGTTCCTCGCACATAATCAACAGTTTCATTTCATCAATTTCCTTTTCAGGTTCATCAGCTCATCATAGTTCACCGCCGTCTGGAACGCATTGCTGTAAAACTGCTTGCTCTTTAGCAGTCCAGAACGTACTCCAAACGATTCATACATATTTTTAACTGAAATTTTATCATTTGCCTGGCACACCCAGATATTATCCTGCCGATTGAACAGATCCAATACCTCACAATAATGTGTTGAAAACAGCAGTGTTGCCCCGTGCTTATTTACAGTTTTATCCAAATAAAGGCTGATCATATTTTCCACAAGCGTCTTGTGGAAATGTGTTTCAGCCTCATCGATGAGAAGATCAAACCCATGCTGGAGGGATGCTACGACCAGTGTATAAAGGATGATTCCTTTTGTTGTTCCACTGGAAAGCATATGAAGAAGCTCTTTATCTGAAAGCACCCTCTCGACATTGCAAATGCTCACACGATAATTGTGGTCATCAACCATCTGAAGGCTTTGGATGTTGCCGTCAAATATCCGAATGATGGAAAACAGCGTTTCATCTGGGATATGATACGTCTTCAGCAGCTTAAAGATCATCTGATAGGTATCTGCTCCCATACCCTCACTATCGAAGAATACTGCGGAAACCTGCTTTTTCTTTAAGACAATGAAGCCGGAAAAGCCCCTTTTGTAAAAGGCGGGAGTGAGACAACCACTTATATCTTCGTCTAAAGCAAATTTACAGGCGTTTTTGGTTGGATTTGCACATTGCTTTTTCGATATCGAGCTTTCAGTACAACTCTTAAAACAAAAATGCTCCCTATATAGCCAACAGTGAAATAGAAACACTGAAAGCTATATAGGGAGCATTTTTGTATGCGAGGAGAAATATCGCCACCAATTAAGCCAACAGCAATGCGTTCCCTCTTGAAAATTTTTCTGTCTGCTTACTCCAGAATTTTTCCATCGATAGAGATGGTAACAACCTGCCACGGAATGAACTTCCCACTGGTCTGCAGTGCTTTTTTCGCAGCCATCTCCAGACCACCGCAGCAGGGCACCTCCATACGGAGGATGGTCACGCTCTGAATGTCGTTATTGCGAAGGATCTCGGTGAGCTTTTCGCTGTAATCCACAGCGTCCAGCTTCGGGCAGCCGATCAGGGTCACCTTGCCCTTCATAAACTCCTGATGGAAATTGGCGTAGGCGTAGGCTGTGCAGTCCGCTGCAATCAGAAGCTTTGCTCCCTCAAAGTAGGGCGCATGGACAGGTGCCAGCTTGATCTGCACCGGCCAGTTGCGCAGGCGGGAAACCGACTGCACAGGGGCAGAGGCTGCACTTTCGCTGTTCTCCGGCTGTTCCAGCATCCGCATCCGAGAGCCGGGGCAGCCGCCCTCGTGGAGGTGCTTCATCTTCTCTTGCAGTTCCTTTTTCTTTTTGTTTTCCTGCACCGCAGCCTCATCATAAGCCGGGGCTTCCCTCTCCTCAAAGGTGATGGCTCCGGTGGGGCAGCCCGGCAGACAATCTCCAAAGCCGTCGCAGAAATTTTCCCGCACCAGCTTTGCCTTGCCGTTGATAATGTCGATGGCTCCCTCATGGCAGGCAGTTGCACAGAGTCCACAGCCGTTGCATTTTTCTTCGTCAATATGGATGATCTTCCGAATCATATCTATTCTCTCCTGTTGTGGGTATTTTTTGCATTTGCAGGTTTATTATAGTATAATAAAGCTATCTTGTATGTTTGATCTCCAACAAGGAGCGCCTTTATGCAAAAATATCTGTCCGTTCTGCGGAACTGTCCCTTCTTTGGCGGGCTTACCGATGATGAGATTTTGTCCATTCTGCACTGTGTCAGTGCCGCAAAGAGTGTCCGACCCCGCGGCTCCTATATCTTCCGTGCCGGAGAATCCACGGAGGTCATGGGGCTTGTGCTGTCCGGCTCCGCCCTTGTGATACAGGAGGACCCTTGGGGGCACCGCAACATCCTGTCCAAGTGCAATGTCGGTGACTTTTTCGGGGAGCCTTACGCCGCCACCCCCGGTGCCATCCTGAACATCAGCGTGGTGGCACAGGAGGATTGCGAAATTCTGCTGCTGAACGTCAGGCGGCTGCTCACCGCCTGCCCCAGCGCCTGCGACCATCACCAGAAGCTCATCCGCAATCTAGTCAGCGTTCTGGCAAGCAAAATATTGCTCTTTAACGACAAAATCACCCACGTCAGCAAGCGGACCACGCGGGAAAAGCTGCTGTCTTACCTGTCTGCCGAATCTATCCGGCAGTCCTCTCTGTCCTTTGACATTCCCTTTGACCGTCAGCAGCTGGCGGATTTTCTCTGCGTGGAGCGTTCCGCCATGTCAGTGGAGCTTTCCAAGCTGCAAAAGGAAGGGCTGCTGGTCACCAAGCGGAATCATTTTGAGCTGTTGACCCGATGACCAGTTCATATGCCGTCATGGTCAGTGAGGAATAGGAATAAACTGACTGCCTTCTGTAGTATCCACCGAGGGCAGTTTTATTTCTGTCACAAACTATGCCCTGTGTCCTTATCACATCGTCATCTTCTCCTGGACCTTTTCCGGCACATCAATCAGGCCAAATCGGTAGAACATTCCATAAATGTACGACACACCCCGGATGTCTCCCAGATCCTTGGGTCTGCCCACCACCTCTCCGATTCTACCGATATTGTGATACGCCAGCACCACGGAGCTCCAAGCAAGGCTCTTGCTGTCCTCTCTGCGGTCGATCCACAGCTCCTTGGTAAACTCATCTCCCCTGCCCTTCTTCAGCATATATGTAAAGGGCAAGCCGGATATCGTCTTGAACTTGTATCCCCGAAAAGCCACCACGCACTTACAGAGGTTCTCCTCACATGGATTCTTCTTCAGTGCAACCACAGCTCGGTAGTGTCGTTGCCTCTCTGCACCGGCACTGATATTCGCCGCCTCAGCGTCTTCCGGGAAGTACACGCCTTTTTCATACGGCAGATAGGAGGTCACGGAGGGACGGGACAACTGCAAGGCAGCCATTGTGAAGGTGACGGCAGTGGAGTAGTCCTGTGTTTCTCTGAAGGTATTAAAGGTCTGCTGGACGAGCTTTGCCGTGTCCGACTCGTAGACCCCGGCGGTGATAAGCAGCTTCCGAACCTTGATGGGGTTGAGGGACAGTGCGTCTGCGATAGCTTGCAATGACATCTCGGAATTATAAAGCACAACAGCAGCGTCCAACTGTTCTTTCAGCTTTTTTCCGGCATTGTACCCCGGCTTCCGCTTTTTCCGACCGCCGCCGGGTTTTCTGGCTTTATATGGTCTTTTCTCGCCCATGATTATTCATGCAACTCCAGCGGCAGACCATCCGGATCGTGGAAGAAAGTCATCTTTTTGCCGGTGTAACTATCCACACGGATCGGCTCGCATTCAATTCCAGCCTCTGCCAGCTCATTCACTGTCTGTTCTATGTTATCAACGCAGAACGCAAGATGGCGTAGACCACAGGCCTCCGGACGGTTCACACGCTTTGGTGGATTCTCTTCAGCGAAAATTTCCAGCTCCGTGTGTTCATTAACACGAAGATCCAGCTTCCAATCCTTACGCTCCGAGCGGTAGTTTTCTCTGACAACAGAGAAGCCCAGCTTGTTTACATAGAAATCCTTTGCGGCTTCATAGTCAGATACAATAATTGCAATATGATGTATTTTTGATAAATTCATTTTCGTACACTCCATTTCTTTTATTTCCGTCACAAACTATATGACGCACTTCAAATACACCGTGCGAACTTCTGGAGTTCAGTCCACACGGCGTATTGCCTTATTTCAGCTTTTCGAGAATCTCATCTGCCGTCATACCGGATGCCAGAAGCTTTTTCAACACAGCTTCAGCCTCAACCTTCTTAGCAGCTTCGGCAGCTTTCGCCTCAGCGGCAGCCTTCTTGGCCTCCAGCTTTGCGATTTCTTTTTCGGTCTTCTTGATCTCCGCCTTCTGCGGCTTTAGACTTTCACGCAGGGACTTGATGTCGGTTTTCAGCTCTTCGATCTGGGCGACAGTCTTGGAAAGACCTTCTTCGAGCATCACCTTGTCTTTCTGCAACTTTGCGATCTGAGCATCGAAGTCGGTAGATGCGGTAATGCAGTTCTTGCTGCCTTTGGTTCTGGGCATAGGATGATAGCTCCTATAAGATTATGTATGATTTGAAGTTAGTGATAACTACAAAAGTTATTTTTCTTAAGATTCAATTATCTTACTCTTTTTGCCCAACAATCATAATATCCTGCTTTGTAATTTCTGCCGCCAATTCATCGATAAATTGATCGAGCGATTGGGAGATGAATTCATGTAACAGCCAGTTTTCTTTTGATTTCATAAGTCTACTGAGCTGTTCTGGTTTATATCTCGCTATTTCGCTTATTCGATGCATTGCCGCCATATTAATCGTCATATCGCTTAAATTGATTATTTCTGGGCCTTGCAAACTCTGGTAATTGGTTCTCTTTAAATACCACAATCGCTTTGCTCCACGAATATACGAGAAGTCTTTTCTATATTTTTCATTCAAGTTTCTTAGCTCACCGGATATACTCGTTGCGTTATACCTTGCTCCGTCCTTACTGATCAAACAGAATCCAGGGTTCTTATGCAATTTCAAGTCAGGGTCTATTGTCGCCATGACTTGAGTAGGAATCGTTTGTGCGTTGGCTGCGAAGTATTCTCTTTCTAAATCAACTCGCAGGTACGCTTTTCCATCATTTCCCTTATAATACTTTGGCATATCACCTGCATTTAATGGAAGAAAGAGTTCATCAACCTTTTTAGACCTCGTGGTGTACGTCATAGAATATGCTCTATGCACAAAAGCCAAATTATATAATAGGCTTTTCAATGAATAAGATTTAGTTCCATCTGGCCAGATTGTCGTAAAGTTTGCATCAAGTGTTCGCGCGAACAGCGGAAAAACACCCTTTTGTTGATGCTTTATTTTAATATTATCTAAGTCTACCCCTGTATTGGTTTTATCTTCCCGAATTCCATGAGTTATAAACTCTTCTACAAAGTCATCCGCCGATGTTGATGTAAAAGCCAAATAAGACTTGGCTGCATTAAGCATACAATAATAGGCTGCAACGGGCGATGCTTCAAATGGAAGCGTTTTTGTTGCATTATAGAAAATCTCTGCCTGTTTCCAATAAAACTCATATCCAAACTGATTGGCGTTACCATATTTTGCTGAATTTGTTTGGTTAACAAACTTCATCGCCTTTCCATGAGACGCATAGAAAAAAGTAACGTATGGAAAGACATCATCTGTAAGCACCGTGGGTTTTGCAAAATCTTGTTTTGTGTATGCCTTCGACATACGCAAATTTCTTCCCTTTTGATGCAAGGGGGATTCGTTTAGTTCAAAATTTGAATGATGAGGCATTTAAGCACCTACCTTCAATCTTCTTCCGATGCGTTCTCTGCAACTCAGCCACATTCTCATGTGTTGCCTGCCGCCCACCACGTAGAGGTGTGCAAAGTTTCGAGCGGCAAAGCTGTGAGAACTTTCCCACAGCCTTATACTATACTAAAAACTGGTGTTTTTCAAGGGTAGCAAGCAAAAATAAAACACCGCAGTCAAATAATCATCTATGCTTAAATGCAGAGGTGATTATAATGAAAACATTGCTCAAGAAATCTGCTACCCTTAAAACTATTTCCTCGAAAATCAGCACCTATTTGCATGAGATCGATGCTGTTCCGCAAGAAGATGATTTGGATTTTGATGATGAGGAATGGATGGACTATCCCGTAAAACCAACTCTTGCCCACGTCATCCTTGATCTGTTGCTCTCCCCTACATACCGTCTACCCAAAACTGTAAGCGCAGTACACATCTATCGAGATGAAAACATTTTCTCCGTCTGTCCAAGGTGCGATGTCTGCATAGAGCGAGAATACCAAAGGTACTGCCATCGATGCGGGCAATACCTCGATTGGTCAAGACTGGAAGATGCTGAGGAGATTTTTATAAAGTGGAGTGGCTTTGAGGACGATGACTAACAATTTCGTTACGCCACATCATTATGATGTACGCCACCAGCACACCGATCCAACCACCCATCGTATTACCGAACACATCATCGAACTCTGCGATGCCAAGTCCCGTAATATACTGGGTCGTTTCGATTGCCACAGACATCACGAAGGGAATCAGCAACACCCACCTTTTCTGAAACCACCTATACAGCCCCGTTCCAAGCGGAATGAACAGCCAGATGTTATTGATGACCCCCACTCTCACAGATTGTTCTTTCAAGAACTTTCCTGCATAGGAAAAGAGGACAAAGTTCGTTCTTGCATTCCCTGACTCGCGAAACATCAGTGTTTCATAAAGGATGAAAGCCACATAAACAATCGTCAGTACTACGCTTAAGCTCTTAGGAAGAACAATCAGCAGCAAACAGACAACGCAGCCAAAAGCAACTACCATGCATGGGAAGCCATTCAGAAGGTTGTCCACACACAGCATAATGTTGCCGTTTCTGTCAAGCAGAAGGTTCACCTTGCCACTGCGTTTGATGCCGTACTGCCCTTTAGACAATGCTTTTAGATTGCCATCCGCATCAAAATACATATCCGTATCTGCTGTGCCATCTCTATGATAGGTACGTCTGAGGATGGTATAGCCTGCATTGGTAGGGTCGGGGTTGCCATCTGCGTCAAGATAAGTGATCTGACCGATGTGTCCTTGCTCGTTGCGCTGGTATGACTCGCCATACTGACCAAGTAAAGACCTTACAGGATTTCCTTCTGTGTCAAAATACTGCTCACCGACAACAGTTCCATTTCCATCACGCTGGTATGTCTTAATCGCATATCCAGATGAAGTGCTCACCGCATGACCGTCTTTATCGAGAAATGTCAAACTAGTGTTTTGGCCTTCAGTATTAAATTCACGATGAGTCCCATAGTATCCACCGGAGCACTGTACCTGCTGTCCGTTCAAATCGTAGTAGAAATCATCGGAAGCCCTGCCACCAACTTGCGTTCTTACAACAATAGAATATCCGTCACTGAGTATTATCGGATTACCTTCGGCATCAAGATATGTGATTACCGTACTCGTTTCATCGTATTCATACGATAATCCGTAATAATCCCCATACCTTGCCACTGGGTCTCCGTTTGCATCAAGATAACGTTCCTCTACAACTCGGCCACTATCATCACGCATTCTACACACGGTCGCATAACCCATATCAATGGCATCTGTGATTGCACCATCAGGATTCACATAGCTTGTGCTGGTCACGCTTCCATCTACGGTTTCTCGGATGCTCAACTCTGAGGCAGTGTATCCTGCATCGTGGTCAACATCCGCATCAGGCAACAACGCCAAGCTAGACAGAAGAACCACAGATGCAATCAGCAGGATTCCGCATCCTCGTTTCAGGTTTGCGCTCAAACTCCGTAGCCTCTGCTCTTGATAGTCTCCACAACCTGAGACACATACTTCTGGCAGGTATCGTGGTCAGGGGCTTCCACCATCACACGCACGACCGGTTCAGTGCCGGACTCACGGACAAGGATACGGCCAGTGTCACCCAGTGCCTCGGCTACGGCCTTGACTGCTGCCTGCACTGCCTTGTCATCCTGTGCAGCTTTCTTATCGGTCACACGGACATTCTCCAGAACCTGCGGGTAGATTTTCAGAGGCTCAGCCAGCTTGCTCATGGGCAGCTTTTTGGCCAGCATGACTTCCACCATCTTCAAGCTGGTCAGAATGCCATCTCCAGTGCTGGCGTACTTGGAGAAAATGATATGACCGCTCTGCTCGCCACCGATACGGCAGCCGTTTTTAGCCATGTACTCATAGACGTACTTGTCGCCCACAGCGGTCTTGGCGTAGCCGATGCCCTTCTCGTCAAAAGCCTTATACAGGCCAAAGTTGGACATGACCGTGGTAACGACGGTATTGGTCAGCAGTTTGCCACGCTCCTTCATGTAGCAGCCGTAGATGTACAGGATATGGTCGCCAGTGATGACATTACCCTTCTCGTCTACACACAGGCAACGGTCAGCATCGCCGTCATAGGCGAAACCAATATCCAGACCCTTTTCAACCACGAACTTCTGCAGACCCTCAATGTGGGTAGAACCGGCATTGTTGTTGATGTTCAGACCGTTGGGCTGTGCATTGATGACATAGGTATCAGCTCCCAGAGCATCGAACACAGATTTAGCGATGTTCCAGGAACTGCCGTTGGCGCAGTCCAGACCAACCTTGACACCCTTGAAAGAGTAGATGCCCAGAGAAATCAGATAGCCCATGTAGCGGTTGCGGCCGGACACATAGTCCACAGTACAGCCGATATGCTCACGGTGAGCGAAAGGAAGTTCCGGCCAGTCCTTATCGAATACATGAAGCTTTCCGTCAATGTAATCCTCGACTAGCAGCAGAATTTCTTCGGGCATTTTCTCGCCGTAGCAGTCGATCAGCTTGATGCCGTTGTCATAGTAGGGGTTGTGGCTGGCGGAGATCATAATGCCGCAGTCAAAGTCATCCACGCGGGCGATGTAAGCCACAGAAGGGGTAGTAGTGACATGGAGCAGGTAGGCATCTGCACCAGAAGCGGTCAGACCTGCGACCAGGCTGTACTCGAACATATAAGAGCTACGGCGGGTGTCCTTGCCGATGACGATGCGGGCGGGTTCGTTGTTGCCATTGCGCTCGCGCAGGGCGTTGTAATACCAGCCCAGAAAACGACCAACCTTATAAGCGTGGTCCGCAGTCAGAGTGATTCCTGCCTCACCACGGAAGCCATCAGTTCCAAAATACTTTCCCATTATAGTTTTTTCCTTATTCAAAGAGTGAATTGACGAATATGTGCTTTAGCCGAGATAGGTTCTCGTTGCCTGCTGCTCACCACGGAGAGGTATCATATTTGAGCAGCACAGCCATGTGGCGGAACACATGGCTGCAATAAGTATTAGTCTCTGCGGAACAGGTCGCGGGTGTAAACCTTGTCCTGCACATCATCCAAGCAGCTATCATAGCGGTTGGCAATGATGGCTTGGCTGCGTTTTTTGAATTCTTCAAGGTCATTCACGACTTCACTGCCAAAGAATGTACTGCCATTCTCCAGAGTCGGCTCATAGATAATGACCGTTGCACCCTTTGCCTTGATGCGTTTCATGACGCCCTGAATGGAGGACTGGCGGAAGTTGTCAGAGTTGGATTTCATGGTCAGACGGTATACGCCTACCACTACATTGTGTTCCTTACTCGGATCATAGTCCTCGTTAGCTTCGTATGCGCCCGCAATTTCCAGCACACGGTCGGCAATGTAATCCTTTCGGGTACGGTTAGATTCCACGATTGCTTCAATCAGATTCTCCGGAACATCAGCATAGTTGGCAAGAAGCTGTTTGGTGTCCTTCGGCAGGCAGTAGCCGCCGTAACCGAAGCTGGGGTTATTGTAATGGCTGCCAATGCGGGGATCAAGGCAGACACCCTCGATAATCTGCTGGGTGTTCAGTCCCTTCATCTCGGCGTAGGTATCCAACTCATTGAAGTAGGACACACGCAGAGCCAGATAAGTATTAGCAAACAGCTTGACAGCCTCAGCTTCCGTAAAGCCCATAATCAAGGTATCGATATTCTCCTTGATTGCACCTTCCTGCAGCAATCCAGCGAAGGTATTGGCTGCCTTCACCAGACGGGCATTATCCACATCCGTGCCCACAATAATACGGCTCGGATACAGGTTGTCGTACAGAGCCTTGCTCTCACGCAGAAACTCCGGGCTGAAGATGATATTGTCACAGTGGTACTTTTCACGAACAGAAGCTGTAAAGCCCACCGGAATCGTAGACTTGATGACCATGATAGCATCCGGATTATACTGAATAACCAGCTTGATAACTGCTTCAACCGCAGAGGTATCAAAGAAGTTCTTCTTGCTATCGTAGTTGGTAGGTGCTGCGATGACAACAAAGTCTGCGTCCTTATAGGCAGCTTCAGCATGAAGTGTTGCTGTCAGGTTCAAGTCCTTCTCTGCCAGATACTTTTCAATGTACTCGTCCTGAATCGGAGACTTCTTGTGATTAATAAGGTCAACCTTTTCCGGGATAATATCCACCGCCATGACCTCATGATGCTGCGACAGCAACGTGGCAATAGACAGACCGACGTAACCGGTACCTGCAACTGCGATTTTCATAGTCTTTCTCCCTTTCTATACATTCTTCCATTCTTAGCAAGACTTATGCCTTGATTCCCTGATACTCCTGCTGAACCTGCTGATAGCTTTCCAGATTTCCAATGTCATACCGCTTGCCCGGCATCTCCATAGCATGCACATCCGCTACCGTGCACAGCCATGCAATAAAGCTACCCGGAGCATCAGTACCACACTTCTTCTGTGAAATTGCATCCTTGACCTTTTGGGCATCCTCTCGGGTGTAGACATAGAAGGGAGGGCAACACCAGTGGCTCTTGGGTTGGGCTGGCTTTTCTTCCATAGACAGAATTCTATCCTGGTCGTCGAGTTCCACCACACCGCATTTGGTGAGTTTCTTTTCGCTGGGCTCATAATAGCGCATGATGCAAGAGGTTTTCTTCTCGTCGGCATAGGCAACAAACCTGGAGAGGGAGAAATCCAGCACGTTATCACCGGCAATCACCAGCAGGTCATCATCCAGCCCCAACTGGTCAATGGCAAATTGCACATCACATACAGCACCAAGCCGGGTCTCATTGCTGATTGTTCCATCGTCCACCACCCGGATATTCTGTTTCTTGGTTGCCGCCCAGTCTTCAAAATGGTGGGCAAACTTGTGGTTGCTAATGACCACATAGGTATCCACCAAACCAGCGGTATCAATGTCATCCACCAGCCAATCTAAGATGGTCTTATCCCCTACCTTCAGCAAGGGTTTGGGAAAGTTCTCCGTCAAGGGATACAGGCGGGTTGCGTATCCCGCGGCCAAAATCAAACACTTCATATTAGTCCTCCGCTTTCTGCCCCACGCCGTCTGCGCTTTCACACAGATGAAAGCTATACTTGCTGCGCATCTCCGGGAAAGTGGTAAGATATTTTCGTTCCACTTCTTCCCGAATGGCATCTGTCTTTCCGGGATCTATTAGTGCCATGCAACATCCCTTAAAGCCAGCACCGCTAAAGCGTCCACCGTAGATACCGTTGGTTTCCCGCATAATTTCATAGAGCTTGATCTGCTCAGGCGCACCGGATTCCCAGTTATGGATACTGCTCCAGCCAGATTCAAAGGACAACCTCCCGTACTCCTCCAAGTCACCTCGCCGCCATGCTTCCGCACCGGCTTCCACACGCTTGAACTCGGTATACCAGTGCTCACAACGTTTTGCCCACGGCGTAGGCAGCTTGTTTTTGAAAGTCTGGTAGATTTCAAAATCAACATCCCGGGCATTGGCCTCATTGAACTTTCCGTACTCCAGACCCGCAAAAGCCTGCAAAGCGTAAACACCGGATCGCAGTTCGTCCACTCGCATATTGTATTTAGAGCCAGCCAGGCTGTGCTCCAAGCCACTGAAGAATACGGCGATTTTGTAGGGCTTCATGTTTGGGCTTGTGGGAATCAGCTCATAGCTGTTATCCTTGCAGTCCAGATACAACAAGTGATTCTTTTTACTCAAAACTTCACAGCTCTGATCCAGTGTTCCTACATTAACACCCACGTAGTTTTTCTCTGCATCAAATGCGATGCTGATCAGCTCAGACGGTCCCAGTTTAATTCCATTGACTTGGCACAATGCATCCAAAAAGGACAGTATCACCGCAGCAGAGGAAGACAAACCGCCAATGGGCAAAGAGCCCTCAATAACGCCACAGAGTCCGACTGTCAACGGAAACCGATTGCTCAGTGCCCAAGTCGCTCCCCGCAGGTAGTCTGCCCAGTCACCCGTTTTTTCGCCAATCTCCCGGATATGCCACTGGGCACGTTTCGGGAATTGAAGACTGCACATTTCAATAACGCCATTCATCTTGGGCTTGTATGCAATATGAATTCCCTTGTCAATCGCAAGTCCTGTGATCTTTCCTAAGTTGTGATCACTGTGGGCACCAATCGGGCAAATCCGATAGGGACAAAAGCTAATGTCCACGGGATCTTTTCCATATATTTCGTAGAATCTTTCCTCGCAGCGCATATAATTTCTCCCACCGCCTTATTCCATATAGAACTTTTTATACCACTCAGCAAACTTCCGCAGGCCCTCCCGCAGGGGGGTGTGGGGTTTAAAGCCAAAGTCGCGCTCCAGCGGCTCGGTGTCTGCAAAGGTCACTGGCACATCACCGGGCTGCATGGGCACCAGCTCCTTGTGTGCCTCGAAATCATAGTCCGCAGGCAGTACACCGGCACGCACCAGCTCCTCCGACAGAATCTGCACAAAGTCCAGCAGATTCTCCGGATTGGAGTTGCCGATGTTGTAAACTGCATAGGGAGGAATGGGCAGACCATCCTCGCCGTTCCTCTTTTCGGGAGCCTTTGCCATCACACGGACAACACCTTCCACGATGTCATCCACATAGGTAAAGTCTCGCTTGCAGTTTCCGTAGTTAAAAATCTTGATGGTTTCGCCGTTCACCAGCTTATTGGTAAAGCCAAAATATGCCATATCCGGACGACCGGCAGGGCCATACACGGTGAAGAACCGCAGACCGGTAGAGGGAATATTGTAGAGCTTGGAGTAGGCGTGTGCCATCAGTTCGTTGGACTTCTTGGTAGCTGCATACAGGGAAACAGGGTTGTCCACCTTGTCGTCGGTTGAGTAGGGCACCTTTTTGTTTGAACCATAGACAGAGCTGGAAGATGCGTACACCAGATGTTCCACAGGATAATGGCGGCAAGCTTCCAGAATGTTATAGAAGCCGATCATATTGCTTTCAATGTAGGCATCCGGGTTGGTAATGGAGTAGCGCACGCCAGCTTGGGCACCCAAGTTAACCACAATGTCCGGGTGGTGCTGCTCAAAAATACTATTGATGAGCGATTTGTCTGCAAGGTTACCTTTGATGAACGTGTAGTTTTCAAAATGCTGAAGTTCTGCAAGGCGAACTTCCTTGATGCGAACATCATAATAATCGTTCATATTGTCCAGACCGATGACCTTTGTATCCGGCTCAGTGGTCAGGATACGCTTGGCAAGGTTGGATCCGATAAAACCGGATGAACCGGTGATAAATACTGTTTTAGCCAACTTCTTCACCCTTACTCTTTTCTCCACACCATCTTATTAACCACGTTTACATACCCCTGAATGATGCGAACCACCTTCATGGACACAGTCTCGTCCACATAGTCGGGGCAGGGCTTACCCAGAACGCCCTTCTGCTTCATCTCGATGGCCATATCGGTGGCGTTGAGAAGTTCCCGGGTGGTAATGCCAGCCAGAATGAAGTCACCGGCTTCCAATGCCTCGGGGCGTTCCGTGCTGGTACGGATGCACACGGCGGCAATGGGATGACCAATGGACAGATAGAAGCTGCTCTCCTCCGGCAGAGTGCCGGAGTCGGAGACGATTGCCAAAGCGTTCATTTGCAGCCTGTTATAGTCGTTGAAGCCCAGCGGCTCATTGACCCGGACGCGAGGGTCAAGCTGGAAGCCACTCTTTTCCAGACGGTGCCTGCTGCGAGGATGGCAGGAGTACAGGATGGGCATATCGTACTTTTCTGCCAGTGCGTTGATGGCTGTGAACAGACTCAGGAAGTTCTTTTCAGAGTCGATGTTCTCCTCCCTGTGGGCGGACAGTAGAATGTACTTGTCCTTCTCCAGTCCCAGACGCTCCAGCACATCGCTTTTCTGGATCTTCTCCAGATTCATGTGCAGCACCTCCGCCATGGGAGAGCCGGTCTGGTAGGTGCGCTCCTTGGGCAGACCGGTATCCGCCAGATACTTCCGGGCAAACTCGGAGTAGCACAGGTTCACATCGGAGATCACATCCACGACACGGCGGTTGGTCTCCTCTGGCAGGCACTCGTCCTTGCAGCGGTTGCCCGCCTCCATGTGAAACAGCGGAATGTGCAGCCGCTTAGCGGAGATGGCAGACAGACAGGAGTTGGTATCGCCCAGCACAAGATAGCCCTCCGGCTGCAGCTCGGACAGAAGCTCATAGCTGCGACCCAGAATGTTACCGCAGGTCACGCCCAGATTCTCACCAACCACCGGCACCAGAATGTCGGGTCCGAATTCCCCGAAGGTGTTCTTCAGTTCGAAATCCTCCCAGAAAACGGTAGAAAGATTTCTGTCCCAATTCTGATTGTAATAGACCACGCAGCAGTCAAAATATTCCCGGCAGCGTTTGATAACCGCAGCCAGTCGGATGATTTCCGGACGGGTGCCGCAGCCAATCATGACCTTGGTACGCCCGTCGTTTTTCCATTTAAAATTGTGTTCCATAAAAATCTCCTAACGTCAACCAGTATCTTCTCTTACACCGGCTCGAAGAAAGTGTCCGGGTGGTTCGGGTTGAAAATCTCGTTGCAGGTCATCACCGTTACCAGATTCTCCGTTTCAGACAGGTTGATGATATTGTGAGTCCAGCCGGGAATCATGTGGACAGCCTCGATCTTATCCCCGGAAACTTCAAACTCCACCGTTTCTCCGGTGTTGATGTTCCGCTCCTGAATCAGACCATGCCCTGCCACCACAATGAACAGCTCCCACTTGGAGTTGTGCCAGTGCTGCCCCTTGGTGA
>ERZ772897.465-NODE-465-length-49436-cov-27.319516_pt1 | contig 49436 bp, 47 predicted proteins | sample MGYA00512125_ERZ772897 | MGnify/ENA primary metagenome ERZ772897 (study PRJEB29015, sample SAMEA2737660) | human gut metagenome | biome: human gut; feature: human-associated habitat; material: faeces | place: China | collected 2012 ... | reverse complement strand
ACCACTAATACGGACACCGAAAGTAGTATCTTCCGGCAGGATAGATTCATCTATGTGTACAGTCTCTTTCGGTCCGTCTACAAGGAAGTTACCGGTTCCGGCTGATACGGCATTTTCAAAAATATCAATGCTACGGAATGGAATTATCTTAGCAGTCTGCTTTTCATACATTCCGGATGCATGGAGCAGATTGATATAATCCATAGCTTTTTCCCTGCCCTCATCAGTAAGTGATGAGAAAGGATCGGCAGGATTTACTCCAAAATATGCCTCATACATGTTAGTAATACCAAGGATTCTACACACTTTGTAAAATATGGTAACGCTTGGTTCAGCAAGATTTCTCTCCCAGTTGGATATGGCTTTATAGGAAATGGTAATGCCTTCCTTTGCCAGTTCATCAGCGAGATCCTGCTGGAGCAAGCCTTTCTTTTTTCTATATGTTGAAATGATTTCTCCGATTGAGTACATACATACGCCTCTTTTCTTTCATTTTGTTGATTTCAAATCTCTCTTTTCACTCCATAGTATATAGCAATAGTGCCAATTATTCAAGTTAAAAATCCAATATAATGAGAAAAAGGACATATGTGTCCGTTGACAGTCGATTATTCTTGGGGTTATACTATGCTCTGTAAGAAACATTACTCATATACTTGGACTAAAGGTTATGGTAGTGACAGATTAAATGCAGGAGGTGATGAAGATGGGAGACAGGGTAATACTTCATTCAGATATCAACTGTTGTTATGCCTCGATTGAGCATCTGCATCATCCGGAGCTTGCAGGAAAGCCACTGGCAGTAGGCGGTGACCCGGAGGCAAGACATGGGATTGTCTTAACAGCCGACTATATTGCCAAGAAGTACGGTGTGAAAACAGGAATGGCACTCTGGCAGGCAAAGCAGGTCTGTCCGGACATAACATTTGTTTCACCAAGAATGGACTTATATCTTCGGTTCTCAAGAATGGCACATGAGATATATGCAGAATATACGGACAGACAGGAGCCATATGGGATTGATGAGTGCTGGCTTGATGTGACAGGGAGCAGCTCCCTTAAAGGGGATGGATTGCTCATTGCACAGGAAATCAGCAGGAGAATGAAGTCAGAGCTTGGCATCACAGTAAGTGTTGGTGTTTCTTTCAATAAGATATTTGCAAAGCTTGGTTCTGATTATAAGAAGCCTGATGCAATCACAACTATGTATAAGAGTGAATTTAAGCAGAAGGCTTGGTCACTTCCGGTGGCAGATCTTCTATACGTTGGCAAAAGTACGAACAGAAAGCTTGCATTATTTGGTATCAAAACCATAGGTGATCTTGCAAGGGCAGATGAAGATGTGCTTAACAGTCACCTTGGAAAGATGGGCAGTATCTTATGGTCGTTTGCTAATGGCTATGATGATTCACCTGTCAAGCTGGAGAATACCCACGCTCCAATCAAATCGGTGGGAAACAGCACAACGACACCAAAGGATTTAGTATGCGATGAGGATGTAAAGATTGTTCTTTATATTCTGGCTGAGAGTGTTGCAGCAAGACTTCGTGAGAATGGATTCCGGTGCAGAGTGGTTGAGATAAGTGTCAGGGATAATGAGTTATTTACTTGCCAGCTTGTTCAATGCAGGAAGTACCATAAGCAGTTATTATAGGGTTGAGGTAAATCATGATATGCCACAGTATGCTGGGTAATCGCGCAACGAGAATACCATGTGTGGTTGGTGCAAATGCTGCATCATCCATTGTAAAAGTTTAAAAATACGACAAATCAACAACTGTACAAACCATTTTGAAATAAAATTAAACTTGACTTTGTTGGAAACTAGTATTATATTAGGTTTATAAAAGTGACAAATTAGTTTACATATAACCCAAGTTGATTTATAAAATATGGAGGTGTTGATTTTGAATTTGTATTTTGAACTATTGAAAACTCCAGTATTTAATGTGGGAGATGTAAATAAATATTATGACAATATGGACAGCGCTCGCTCTGCAATCAAGCGATTGATGAAGGAGGGAATGGTGGCGAAAATCCGTAACAATATGTATAGCTGCATCAGTGGAGAGACAGGGGCGCCGGTTGCTAATCGATTTCAGATAGCAAGCAAGATTACGCCAACCTCTTATGTGTCTCACCATACCGCTATGGAATATTATGGGATAACCGATCAGGTATATTACGATGTCTATGTTGCTTCAGAAACCAGCTTTCGAGAGTTTGAATTTGATGGATATACGTATCGATATGTGGCGTCAAAGGATATGGAAGGCGTGGAAACGCCTGCACTAAGCGGTGGAATACGTATTACAAATCGGGAACGAACTTTGGTAGACTGCATAAAGGATATGGATAAAATAGCTGGAATAGAAGAAGTGATACAGGATATTGGAAGTATGAAGCGAATGCAGGAGAAAAGAGTCTTGAAATATTTAGACTTATTATCGAATCAGTTCCTATACCAAAAGATGGGATTTCTTCTTTCTGAGCATAAGGAGAAGATGGGGCTTTCAGATGAATTCTTTGATACATGTAAGAGTCAGATTGGAAAGAGTAAGCGTTACCTGACGAAGGACATGTCGTGTGGACGATATGTTGATGAATGGAAGCTTGTGATACCAGAGAATATTTACAATATGAAAAATGGGGTGATAGAAGATGCCACAATATAATAGAGCAGAACTTGGACGAATGGGCACAGAAAGTGGTTTTGTGAGGGATACTTTCGAAAAGGTGCTTCGATTGAAGGAAATATTAAAATTTCTGAATGAGGACAAGTTCTTAAGGGAACATTTACTCTTGAAGGGCGGAACAGCAATTAATTTAACAGTATTTAACCTTCCTCGATTATCAGTAGATATCGATATGGATTATACTCCTAATGATAGGAGAGAGGATATGCTTGAATGCCGTGCAAAGATAACGGACATAATTAAGGAATACATGGAATTAGAAGGGTATCAGTTATCGGAAGCATCAAGATTTAGCCATAGCTTGGATGCATTTCACTACAATTATCAGAACACCGGTGGTAATAGGGATATGATTAAGATAGAACTCAATTATTCCTTAAGGGCGCATATCTTTGAACCAGTATATAGGAGTATTCTACCTGAGACTTTTGATGATAGTATGAAGATACGTATGGTGGATCCTATGGAAATATTTGCAGCTAAAGGCAATGCTCTTATTACAAGAGCTGCGGCCAGGGATTTGTATGATTGGTGCAATATGTTGTCTGAGGGTCTCTTTGAAGAACAGCGTGATTTGTTTAGAAAATGTTTTTTATTTTATATGACGATTTCAGCAGATACGCTTAATAAATCATTTGACACCTCAGCTATTGACACACTTGATTTCAACAAAATCAGAAGAGATTTATTTCCAGTGCTTAATAAGAAAGATAATTTCCAGTTGGATGAGAGAAAGAAGATTGCGAAGAATTACATATCGGATCTCATGGTGTTGACTACTAAAGAGAAGGAATATCTTGATAGATTCGAAGAGAAAAAATACATGCCTGAGTTGCTTTTTGAAGATGCGGAGATAGTTGAAAGAGTGAAGAATCATCCAATGGCACTATGGAAATGTAAGGAGTAGATTTGCTATGTATATATTTTGTTCCAAGGCATTAGCCGATGCCTTAAATATCAAGAAAAATGAATTACAGAACGATGTATTCCCTAGTTTTCAGAAACAGATTGCCAAGGAATGTTGATAAGTATATGTCCGGGCTGGGGAAAATAATATTTGCAGAGAAAGCAGATAGGCAAATGACAGGTAATCTTACCAGAATGTTTCTTGATATGGAATACACTTGTGACAGATGGCAGGAAAATGAAAGTGTTCAGGCGGAACAGGCAGCATTTGAAAATAATGGAATTAGACGGCAAGGGAAAGAATATGTGAAGCCATTTGAGCGGATGCTGGATGAACTGGATAATTGAACCATCGCAAAATTTGCGACAATTCAAACTGAAGAGAGTAAAATAGTCGATATAAAATGTGTTAGCTAACTAAATATGTTTACAGCAGGTCGCTAAGTGCCGGTGGCACTTGTTTAGCGACGACCGAAGTGGAACGAAGACAGCTGTGCTAGGCTGTTCTGCCGAAGGCTCTGATTGTGGGGAAAATTCTATGGTCAGGGCCTTTTCTATTGCCTTCAAGTGCGGCTGCGGGTCCATGCTGTCAACATATAGAAAAGTATTCGCAACATAGAATATTTATCTTGAAAGTATTCGCGTATTCGAATATAATTAATATGACATGTTGTCGTTTTATATGGAGGACATAGAATGGAATATTTAACTTCAGCAGATTGTGCAAAAAAATGGAATGTTTCACAGAGAAGAGTGGCGATTTATTGCAAAGAAGGACGTATAGAAGGCGCTATCATGATGGGAAGAATGTGGATGATTCCTAAGGAAGCAAAAAAACCAGAGGATCCTAGAAAAGCAAAAAAGAACATATAGCAATGTAACAGTGATAGAGAGAAGGTGAGATATTGGCTGAACTGATAATTGATAGAAATTATTATAATAAACTTGATATAGAAGGCTTTTCTAAGATGATGAGCTCTCCTTCGTATAGCTATAAATTCTATTGGCTTGAAGCAATTGTACAGTTGATATCCGCTAATAGAACAGAAGTCACATATGATGAAATAATCAATAAAATGATTGTGAATGCGTGGTTCCCTGTCCAGGAATATCATATTCATTTAAGTGGAATCTACGGGGAGGGAGAGGTGAAAGATAATCTTGAAAAGGCTGTATCAAGATTATTCAAACTATCTGATCTTCCAAGTAACGCGGATGAAATTCAGATTATTAACAAACTAAATGAATTTTCAGATGACAAGGAATTACACTTTTATAAAACAGAGCTTACTAAGAATGTGCCTTATAAAGCTTTATCTGGATTTGCAAATAAAGGAACAGAGAAGATTGACTTAAATAGCAGCGCAGGAAGAATGATAGCTTATTATAATAGATTAAGTGGGTCAGAAATCTTGCTTCCATATACATTTAATGATGAAAAGAGCTTGAAAAAGGTTGTCTCATTCAATGATGGCTGGATTCAGATGATTCAAGATAATACGGTTTCTATTTTAGGATGGATTAAGTATGAGAAGGTAAAGTGGTTACAGAACAATAACCCGGAAGTCCCAGGGATAGTATATAAATTAACTCAAGAAGATGAGAAAGCAAGAAAACTTGAAAATGTAAGAAAACTGTGGGATGCGATTTTGGAAATTCGACCAGTTAAAAATGTATTTATGGAAGGTGACATAAATAGAGAAAGCTACGCTGTGGATCACTTTATTCCAAGAAACTTTGTTATGAATGATGAATTGTGGAATTTGATGCCTATGGATCCGATACAGAATATGCAGAAAAATAAGAAACTTCCTGCATGGAACGATTATTTTGAGCAGTTTGCAAATAATCAATTCATAATGTATGAATTGATTCATGAAAAGCCAGGTCTGCAAAAACTATACAAGCATTGTTATAAAGATAATTTGCACTCGATATGGGCAGTACAGGAGTTATATCGGAAAGGAAATTCACCGTCAGAGTTTATAAACATCCTTGGGAAAAATATGCAACCGGTATACGATTCTGCAAGAAGACAAGGTTACGAGATTTGGAAGGTTTCATAAGGGGGCGTCATAATGAAGGTATATAACAAATTAGTACGTGATAAAATTCCAGAAATAATTGAAGCAGACGGTAAGGTGTGTAGGACACATATTTTATCAAATGAGGAATATATAGTTGCGCTTGAGGCTAAGTTGAATGAGGAAGTGGCTGAGTATCAGGCTGATAAAAATCTTGAAGAGATGGCAGATGTTCTGGAAGTGCTTCATGCAATTTGCGTGGCGAGAGGGTATTCATTGGCTGAATTAGAGGCTATGAGAGCTAATAAGGCTGAAAAGCGCGGTGGATTTAAGGAGAAGATATTTTTAGAGTATGTGGAGGAGAAAAGGTAGATGGCAGAATGTATATATTCAAATAATATCAATAAATCCATTTTGACATCGGGATTCACTATTCCTGTAGATAAATGGGATATTTTTGCAAAATGTTTAGGGGCAAATTTGCAAAAAGGCGAACGTAAGGAAATAGTTGTATGGGTTGGTCAGTTAAAGTGTTCAGCCTCATATACAAATGTTAATTTGACTGGGGAGAATGCAGGAAGAACTGTATTTCAAGTTAGATATTCAGGGGATTTGGTTTCAGAATTACGAAAGATTTTCTCACCTAACTCAGACAATTATGATGCAGTAGGCGGAAAGCTAGAAGTATACTCTGGAAAAGTTGGCGAACTAACATTTAAATGTTTGCCCGCTGTAACCGTGAACACAATAAATGAAGATAGTGCTGTTTCAACAACAACAGGTGTTATGAATCTAAATACAGTGGTAACAAAAATTCTGAATGATTATGTCCCTTCAAAAAAAGAAACATTTGCGGGACATCAGATGGGATCGTTTTTCAGGTCGGATATACCATTAGCAATATATGAAACCGGAATTGTAGAATCAGCTCCGTATTTGATAACAGGAAGTGTAGGCCAGGGAAATTGGGCCATGATTCCATGGGTTTGTATATTCGACCGGAAGATTACGACCACAGCCACAAAGGGCATTTACATTGTATATCTACTTTCTAAGGATGGAAATTCTTTATATCTTTCATTTAATCAGGGATGTACAGATATAAGGAAAAATAATTCGAAGAAAGATACTATTCGAATCATGCGTGAGAAAGCCGAAGACATAAGAAAACGAATTGATTCTCGAGGATTTAATGCTGATAACAACGCAAAACTTGGGGATGGTTTGACTGAGTTGGGTGAATTATATCAGGAAGGAATGATTTTCTATAAGGAATATAAAAAAGGGAACGTTCCTGGTGAATCAGAGTTACAGAATGACTTAAGACTCATGATGGATATTTACAAAGAATATGTTAATGGTAAAGCTGAGAATACAGAGATTATAGATGTGGAAGTAGGTGAGGAACAATTGTCAACAAAGGATACATTAGATCAGATAAAGAAGTACATAGCGGCAAAAGGCTTTACTTTTAATGAAGGTCTTGTTGAGAATTATTACCTCAGCCTTAAATCAAAGCCATTTGTAATTCTTGCAGGAACTAGTGGTACAGGAAAAACTCGTCTTGTAAGACTGTTTGCTGAAGCAATTGGTGCAACAAGCCAGAATGGCCGTTATAAACTTGTTTCTGTAAGACCTGATTGGTCAGACTCATCAGATTTGTTCGGCCATGTGAACTTAAATGATAAGTTTATTCCAGGAGCAATCATTGATTTTGTTAAGCAGGCAGAACTGGATAGTAGAAATCCATATTTCTTATGCTTAGATGAAATGAATTTGGCGCGTGTGGAATATTATTTAAGTGATATTTTATCAATCATAGAAACAAGAGAATATGTGGATGGAAAAGTTACAACAGATCCGCTTATTACAGAAAATTATTATGGAGCAGATATTACTGCAAAAGGAAAATATGGTGTTGTAAGAATACCAGAGAACTTATATATAATTGGTACTGTAAATATGGATGAAACGACATTCCCATTCAGTAGAAAGGTTCTTGATAGGGCAAATACCATTGAATTTTCCACCGTAGAATTACTAGCAAATTTTGATTCTACGCAGGGCGAAGTAAAAGCTATTTTCGCAGATAACACATTTATGAAAGCTGATTATGTTTTTTTTAATCAGTGTGCTTCAGACAAGGATTTTGTCGAAGATGTTTGTATAGAACTTCAGGATATTAATAAGATTTTGGAAAAAGCAAATGCTCATGTTGGATATCGTGTAAGAGATGAGATTGTATTCTATATGCTTAACAATAAGAATGCAGGTAATCTTTTGACAAGAAATCAGGCATTTGATCATGAAATAATGCAGAAGATTCTGCCTAGAATACAAGGAAGTAGCGCTTCAGTAAAAATAATGTTATGCGAATTATTTAAGTATTGCGCAGGAGATTATGAGAGCTATCAGACGGAGAGTGATGATGTAAGTGCGAAGATGATGGCGGCTGCAAATAAAGAAACTTGCAAATACAAGGAAAGTGCAAAGAAGATTGCTTTCATGGTAAGGAGATTTGAAGAGGATGGATTCACAGCTTACTGGCTCTAATGAGTTGCTATATGTGCAAACTGAAAAAGTAAGTGTCACCATAAAAGGAAAGGCAACACATCCTAACTTCCAAGGAATTGAGCATAAAAACGGCGATTCATCAATTAAGGTTCATTGTGTAGATGATTTTCAAATGACTTTAAGGGATGGCGATGTACCACGGTTTTCCTCAAGAAATGGGGAAATTTCAACGGGTATATATTCAATCTATCCGATGTTTTATGAGCAACAGCAGTATGAAATTGTAATTGAAGCTGTAGATGGACATAAGGTTGCGTTTTGGCATGATAACCTTAATGTGCGTAACAAGGTGACACGAGCGAGTAGAAATCATGAGATTTTATCTGGCGTCATCAATTTTGGAAATGAAATTGGTTTTTCTGATTTAGTGATCCAAATTGATGGTGTTAATTACTTGCGCCTTGTTATAGAGGTTTTTCCTACTAAAATCGATTATCAAAACGATTATAAGCAGATTGTCGAAGATGTAACTAAGGAAGTTTACAATGTTGTTTTTGATTTCCTTAAGAAAACATATTTAGGATATCAGCAGAGCGAAAAGGTGAATAGTAGTCCAGTTGAATTCTTTGCGGTTATAAACAAGATATACAAAGATTTTATTAAAGCGGCAGATACCATTATGTCACAGCCTCATCATGTGCTAGAGACAACACATCAAGTTTTACCAAGTCACAAAGTTAAGAAGACTGATGGCAGAACGATAAGATGGATTAAAAAGCATCCAGATCAAGCGAAGAGAGTGAATGGAGAGATTCGCATTGAAAGAGCATTGGCTGTAAGAAAACAAGTTTCATATGATACAAAAGAGAATCAGCTTACAAAATACATACTGCTTTCAACTGCGAGGAAGTTGGAATCATTCAAAAAGAATTATCTTAAATTGCAGCGAAAAGAAGACCAGGCCGTAATAGCCAAGATTGACGGAATGGTGAGAGAACTAAACCGGCGTTGTAATACTACTTTTTTGGCTGATGTTGAGGCAAAAGAAGCATCCTCCGGTATGTCATTAGTTTTCTCAATGGCTCCAGGATATAGGGATTTGTATAAATACTATTTGATGCTTTTAAGAGGATTATCTATTACAGGAGATGTCTTCAATATTTCTGTAAAAGATTTGGCTTTATTATATGAGTATTGGTGCTTTATCAAGCTCAATAGCATGATGAAGGATCGATATGAATTGATTTCTCAAGATATAGTTAAGGTTCAGGGAAATGGTTTGTTTGTATCTTTGGTAAAGGGCTCCTCGTCAAAGGTTAAGTATCGTAATTCAGAGAATGGAGAAGTGATTACACTATCGTACAACCCTAAGTCAGGACAAGTTCCGACCGTGGCGCAAAAGCCCGATAATGTTCTTTCACTTGAGAAAAAGACGGTAAATCAGGTTGGAAAAAAGGTTAAATATGAATATGTATTTGATGCAAAGTATCGCGTAAATCCTGCGTTGGAAGGCAGTGATTATTACAATACTATTTCACATACACCTGGTCCTGAAACGGATGATATAAATACAATGCATCGTTACAGAGATGCGATTGTTTATCATAATGGTGCAGATCCATACGAGAGAACAATGTTTGGGGCATATGTGTTATTCCCTTATGCAAATAAGGAAGAATATAGAAATCACAAATTCTTCGAAAGTATTGAGAAAGTGAACATAGGCGGTTTGCCATTTCTTCCTTCAGAGACTTCTATGGTACAGGATATGCTTGATGCTTTGATAGCTGATTCTCCAGATTCGGCATTTGAAAGAGCAACATTGCCAAGAGGTATTGAGGACAAGCTTGCCAAGATTGATTGGAATCAACGCGATGTGCTGGTTGGAGCGTTGAGAAACAGAGCACAGTTGGATACTTGCTTAAAGTATAAGTTTTATCATATCCCGGCGTCAAAGATTAGGGATGCGGATTTACCAATTCATTATGTGGCAATTTATCAATCTATCAATATCTTTGGGAGAGAAGCGGGAATCAGGTACTATGGTGAGGTTACAAAGACAAGTGCTGTAAAGCGTAGAGACATACGAGAGATTCCAAAGAATTCTGATGAGGCATATTATCGATTTGAGATTAAGGAATGGAAAGAATTAAACATCCCATTGGTTGCAAAAGAAGTCAGGGATTTCCCATTCTTTACAAATATGTTCTTGTTGCAGCACTGTCCAGATGTGCCAGATCTTCATATCAGTTCAGAGGAAGAATATCGCCTGTACATTGAAGTACGAAGATTGGCAAATGACGCATCGGTCAACGAGACGGATGCTGAGCCTGGTTTCAAGTATGATGATAAGACAATAATTATGGAGAATGGGGACATTGTTGTTCTTAAGGATGGAACAAAGATTGAGCAAATTTCTATTGAGACTTTTATGAGGAAACCAAGGGAGTCAATGAGGGTGATAGCGAAATAGAATATTTTAAAATAGTACTAATAAAAGAAAGAATGACTACATTGTTGCTTACTCCCATGAACACGCCTTTTTCTTGAATGAAAAGTCTAATCCCCCAGCTATGCTGGGGAGAATGGAATAGTTGGAAACGGTGAGGATAAAAAAGAAAAACCTCCTGTGGTATATTGAGAATGGTGTCGCAAGCCAAACTCAACACAGGAGCTGGTCCAAGTGGACAATAAAAGCATATCACACACTAGATGGAAATGCCAATATCACATCGTTTTCATTCCCCAATATCGGAAAAAGGTATTGTATGGGAAGGTAAGAGAGGATGTACGTGAAATCTTAAATACACTATGCAAATATAAAAATGTAGAAATAATTGCAGGAGCAGTTTGTGTAGATCACGTGCATTTAAGTGTCGCAATACCACCGAAATTAAGTGTCTCAGATTTTATGGGATATTTAAAGGGTAAAAGCACCCTAATGCTATACGATCGTCACCCAGAGTTACAGAGTAAGTGGGATAAAGCAGCATTTTGGGCAAGAGGATATTATGTGGAAACAATCGGTAATATCACAGACGAGGCAGTACAGAAGTATATAAAAGAACAAGCAAAAGAATCGAGAAAGGCAAAGCACGAAACAGGGATATGTTACAGTGCAGAGATTACTTGCGAAGGAAACATTTGGTAAAAAGACGATACGAAGTGTGAAAACTTCCGATGCAAAGCTGTTCCTTATAAAATTGCAACAGGAAGATGGGAAAAGATACAGTTACATTCATACCATTCGGGGAGTGCTGCGACCAGCTTTTCAGATGGCGGTGGATGATGATATTCTGGTAAAGAATCCATTTGGATTCCAACTTGCCGGAGTACTGGTAAATGATGCAGTTACAAGAGAGGCAATCACAAAAGATCAGATGAGAAAGTTCTTAAAGTTTGTGCATGACGATGTGGTGTACTGTAAATATTATGAAGTGGTGTACATATTATTTCATACGGGAATGCGAATATCAGAATTTTGTGGCTTGACGCTGAAGGACATTGATCTTGAGAACAGAACTGTAAATATTGACCACCAGTTGCAGCGAACATCGGATATGCGATATATCATAGAAACTACAAAGACGGATGCCGGAACAAGAGTATTGCCAATTACAGAGGATGTGGCACAGGTGTTTCAGGCAATCATCGAGGACAGAAATGCACCGAAAGTGGAGAAATCCATAGATGGATATAGCGGATTCCTGTTTTACGATGATAATGGAATGCCACTTGTGGCAATGCACTGGCAACATCGTTTCAATCATATGGTTGGAAGGTACAATGATATCTACCAGGTGCAGCTGCCAAATATCACGCCTCATGTATGTCGACACACGTATTGCTCGAATATGGCAAAATCGGGAATGAATCCAAAGACGTTACAGTACCTCATGGGGCATTCGGATATAAGTGTTACAATGAATGTGTACACGCATATCGGATTTGATGATGCTGAGGAAGAATTGAAACGAATGGAAGAGTTCAGAAGGGCACAGGCAGAGGTTGAGCAGAAGAAGGAGAAACCGATGTCACAGAAGATGTTTAAGGTAGTTTAATATGGAAAAGAGATGACGCTCCGGCTTAGGCTGGGGCGTTTTTACTATGGAAAAGAAGTGAAAATGACGATATAATGTTTATATTAAATTTAAGACAAGGATGTATTTTAATGAAACAAGAATATACAGACAAAATGAAATACTATCAAGGAAAAGAATATGAAAATTTTTTGAGAGAAAAATGTGTCTTAGATGCACGTCAGTTTTTATATTCATCACAATTATACTTAAACTATGCCATCATTACTGCAAAACTTTATGAAGACATAGGGAAAAAGAATATTAGTGAGGGTGAAAAAAATCCGTTTTATAATAGCGTAGAGGTATTGGGATGGAATTACAATGCTCATACAATTTTGAACAAATTGACATTGGAGTGGGTATCGCATATTTCAAATTCACTAGATTGTTTGTTGCAATATATTAATGCGTCACTTAATTTAGGACTGAAACAGAAAGCCGTTACTGAAGGAAGTATGCATAGAAAATTAGAAAAAATGCCACAGATAAATAGCTATGTAGAAAAATTATGGGAGAATGAGATTGTTTGCTATATACGTTCTGTATATAATTATGGAAAACATACACTTGACTTATATGGAGGTTCATCATTTGCGGATGTAATTTCTGGACAAAGAGATATACGGATTCCTGATTTTAAGTATCGTGGTAATATATATAAGTCAAAAAGTACAAGTGAATTGATTGGATATTATGAAAATTTTATTGGATTATATATTGATGTGATGGAGAGCGTTGATTTTGTGTTAAAAAACTCAGAGCCTGTTTGTAATAGATACCATGTAGGGAAAATGGTAGTTGATGGGCATGCTATGGGAGAGTGCGAGAATAAACAAGACATTGTACTTTATGCAGAGTTTGACAGTGATGGCATACATATTAAGAAATATTGGGTAGAAGATATAAAATTTGAGAATGATAGTGATATTGAAATAATGTTGTCGCCTTCTAAAACAATTGGTCAACATTTTGATGGAATTACATCAATTGAAGTTATAATAAATAAAGATAAGGTTGGGGAACTTCATATGGATAGTGATTGTTTAGAAAACTCTATTTTGCGTTATCATAAATATAAATATGTCGCAGTATAACGTATTTGTTAAATTGTGATAAGGAAGTTAACTCTTTACAAATTTTTTTTATAAAGAAAGACATGTTGTAATGGTGAGATATTTATAAATTATGCTTGATTCTCACGATAAAATTACCGTAAGGGATGCACACAGTACAATTTTCATTTTAGTATTAAATAAAGAGGAATTCTATGGATAATAAAAATCTTACGTTAAAATGGACATACACTCTTGGAAATAACAAGATTGTTTTTGAAAGAGGAATTATAGATGGTACAAAAAATAGAGGGATATATGGTATTTTTATTATTGATAATAAACAGCAGACGAAATATTGTGCATATGTAGGAAAAAACAGTCAATATCTATAAAAGATTTTCGACAGGCGATGATGCACATTTTGTTAAACCTAGAAAATGATTATTGCAAAATGATAAGGCGATTGAGGCACTAAATGATAAGCATAAAAAAATAGAAGTACGAGTGATTGAATAAATAATGTTTAATTATGAAAACTATTATAAAGATATTCAGTTTATGGCTTCGAGAGAATGCTATTATATAGATCATTACCAAGCTTTAGGTCAGTGTTTAGAACAGTGCCCGGATGGAAGCAATATTAGAAGAGATGTCTGGGAGAATGAAAAAATGCTTAGTAGTAAGGCATAATCTTTTACTACCAACTTTACTACTAACAGGTAGTAACAACTTGCAGGGTTCTGCTCTGATTTGTCACAATCTGTAATTTCAGAGCATTTTACAATAACCCCGGAATCCCTTGCAAAACAGGGCATTCCGGGGCAAAAGAAGGAGAAATAAAACTATGATTAAAGTGCTTTTCATCTGCCACGGCAACATTTTTCCTATGAATTTTAATTATATAGAACCCATCCTTTATTTATAAGTTTATAATGCCCGATCATATAAAGGCTTCAATAGAACGATTGTTTCACAAAATACCGGCAATGAAATTTCCACTTATTAGCAAGTCAAGCTTCCCAAACATTTATCACTTTACTGTAAACACTCATTGTATGCATTTCCTTCCGGGAGCGCCTTTAACTGCAAGTTCTGGTGCCCTTATATTTGTTCCACAGACAGGATTTGCGGAAATATGTTTCTCAATTATATTATCTCCAGCCAACAGGAAGAAGGGGGACATTTCTTTCGGAAGAACAAATTTGCAACTGCGCCGTAGTTCCATCACATAACGCTAATGGCATAAAAGTAAAATATTTGTCAAACTTACCTGAAATCAATATCGGCGCTAACTTGCAAATTTTTCTGTAGAAAGAGAATGTCCCCCTTCTTCCGTCGCATCGAGAAACCTTATACCCAAACCAACTTCCCCACAAATCCGTCCCTCCTGCCAAACCCCAAAGGTCCCAGACCACGCAGTTAAACAGCAATTTAAAAGAAAACGAACAGATGAAAAAATTATGCAGATATAGTATAATAGACAATAATAAACCAAAAGAGAAACTTGCCAGACTGGGGGAAACATGGAACCACAAAAGCAGAATGACGGTGTGCGCTACAAACTGGCAAATGCCATGAAAGAATGTATGCGCACTGCACCGGTAGAAAAAATAACCGTAAAAGAAATTGTAGAAACCTGTGGGTTGACGCGTCAGACATTTTATCGGAATTTTCAGGATAAATATGATCTGATCAACTGGTATTTTGATAAGATTTTGCTGGAATCATTTGAGCACATGGGAGAAGGAAGAACCGTCTACGAGAGCCTTGTCAATAAATTTGAATACATTCAGATGGAGCAGTTGTTTTTTCGGGCGGCATTCAAAAATGATCAGCAGAATTGCCTGAGAGATCATGATTTTGAACTGATTCAGGAGTTTTACACAAAGCAGATCGAAAGCCGGACAGGAAGAAAGATTTCCACCGAATTGCAGTTTGAACTGGAAATGTATTGCCTTGGTTCGGTTTATATGACGGTGCAGTGGGTGCTCGGGTATCGGAAATGTACGCCAGAAGAGCTGGCACATGCGCTGACCGAATCCATGCCTGTGCGGCTGAGGGAAGTATTTCAAAAACTGGGATTAATATAGAAAGAAGCTGTAAAACGCTTCCACTTTGTCTATAATTTAAAACGCCAGAACCGGTATTTGCCGGAACTGGCGTTTCTTTCATCAGTGACTTTTTTACAGTCCACTTTATATTGAATTGCAAGAAATTACATTAGTTTACGGAACAGAGCTTTCAGATCCTCCACACTGGCATCTTTTGGATTTCCAGGTGCGCAGGCATCGGCATGTGCGGATTCTGCAAGGAACTGTAAGTCTTCTTCCTTCAGTGCTTCCAGTTTGGTCGGAATTCCGACATCGACGGAAAGCTGCTGTACGGCATCAATCGCTGCCTTGCGGTATTCGTCCACAGACATTTCATCGACACCTTTGACACCCATGGCGCGTGCAATCTCACGGTATTTTTCACCGGTGCAGTCGGCATTGTATTCCATAACGATTGGGAGCATCATTGCACAGGCAACACCGTGTGGAGTGTCATAGACAGCACCGAGTGTGTGTGCCATGGAATGTGCGATTCCAAGTCCGACATTGGAAAATCCCATACCTGCGATATACTCGCCGAGAGCCATGCCTTCGCGTCCCTCTTTTTCGTTTGCAACGGCACTGCGCAGGGATTTGGAGATCAGCTCAATGGCTTTGAGGTGGAACATATCTGTCATTTCCCAGGCTGCTTTTGTAGTGTATCCTTCGATGGCGTGTGTCAGGGCATCCATACCGGTAGAAGCAGTAAGTCCCTTTGGCATGGAAGACATCATCTCAGGATCTACGATTGCGATAATTGGCATATCGTGTGGGTCAACACATACAAATTTACGCTTCTTTTCCACATCGGTAATGACGTAGTTGATGGTAACTTCTGCCGCAGTACCAGCGGTGGTCGGAACAGCGATGATCGGTACACATGGTTTTTTGGTCGGAGCTACGCCCTCAAGGCTGCGCACATCTTCAAATTCCGGATTGGCAATGATGATACCGATGGCTTTGGAAGTATCCATGGAAGAGCCACCGCCGATTGCAATGAGGTAGTCGGCACCGGAATCCTTGAATGCCTGTACACCGTGCTGGACATTCTGGATGGTTGGATTTGGTTTGATATCGGAATAAATCTCATACACAAGACCATTCTTGTCCAGTACATCTGTTACCTTTTTTGTTACACCAAACTTGATCAGGTCAGGATCAGAGCAGACAAAAGCTTTCTGGAATCCGTGTGCTTTTGCCTCGGTTGCAATCTCCTGAATTGCACCTGCGCCGTGATAAGATGTTTCATTTAACATAATTCTGTTTGCCATAGTTGTAATCGTCTCCTTTGCATACATTCATGATACCCTTATTGTAGCAATGAAAAATCCGGGATGTAAGTTACAAAAGCAGCAGATTGTAACATGTGGTCCCCAATTTTTTTTCTTGATTTTTTATGGGAAAAGGAGTAATCTGTCAATGGGAATGAAGTTCTCTCAAGGGAATTTCCCTGAACTGCTGAACGATAAGCTGATGACTTCTACGATTGTTTGATCGCAGAGACCATCGGCTTTTTTATTTGCTGTAAGATTTTGAGGATGTGCAGGAGAAGGATTGATGCAGGATGGATGTAACAGTAAATCAATTGTTCATATGTCGCATGTAAGAGACGAAAAAGGGATTATGAAAGAAGAGGAAAACCATGAATCCGTCACATGATTTACAGGGATTAAAGAAAAAAGCAAAAGAAACATTTTTGTATGCGCTATCTGCGCTGCTCCTTGGCATTGCAATTGGTGCCATTGACGCGGTATTTGGTCGTGTTTTACTTTTTATTACAGATTTTTGTTCGGCGCATGTAGTTGTATTGCTGCCGTTTCTGCCGCTGGCAGGGCTTGGGATCGTCTGGTTATACCGGCATTTCAATGAGACGGCGGCAAAAGGAATGACGCTTGTCATGGAAGCCGGGCAGGGAAAGCGGGAGTCGATTCCACTGGCACTCATCCCACTTGTCATGGCCGGTACATGGATCACACATCTGTTTGGCGGAAGTGCTGGGCGCGAGGGCGTTGCCGTGCAGATCGGTGCCACACTTTCCCATGCGTTTGCCCGCAGATTCCACTTCCCGGACAACGGCAGGATAGTATTGATTGCGGGAATGGCAGCCGGATTTGGAGGCCTCTTTCAGACTCCGTTTGCAGCAGTCTTTTTTGCGATGGAAGTAGTGGTGAGTGGAAGTATGGCATATTCCGCATTGCTTCCTGCAGCAATTGCGTCTTTTACGGCATCTGCAACTTCGCATGCGCTGGGGCTGGAAAAATTTTCGGTTCTTCTTTCGCAGACCTTGTCATTGACGGACACAAAGACGGTGACGTATCTGATTCTTTTTGGAATCTTGTTCGGTCTGACGGGACGGCTGTTTGCGGTGCTTTTGCAAAAAGTAAAACAGTTTATGGGAAACGTACTGGAAAATCCATACAAGAGAATCGGCTTTGTGTCGATCCCACTGGCGGTGTTTCTTTTTCTGATGTGGAACGGACGGTACTGCGGACTTGGAACCAATCTGATCGTGCAGGCATTTTCCGGGGGAGAACTGTATATGTTTGACTGGATTTTGAAGCTGCTCTTTACGGTACTGACTTTGTCGATCGGGTTTCAGGGCGGAGAGGTGACACCGCTTTTTTCCATCGGTGCATCGCTTGGTTTTGTGCTGGGAAGCCTGACAGGATTGCCACCGATAGTCTGCGCGGCACTTGGATACGCGGCAGTGTTTGGAAGTGCAACCAATACTTTGCTGGCTCCGGTTCTGATCGGAATGGAAGTATTTGGTGTGGAAAATGGGCTTGCATTTTTTGCGGTCTGCCTGGTGGCATTTCTGGTCAATGGCAACCGCTGCATTTATACGGCACAGAAACGGTCTTTTTGATAAAAATCCCTTGACTCTCACCCTGGTTCATGGTTTATAGTTCTGCCAGAATTCAAAAATTGAGGTGGAAATCATGAACTGGGTGATTGGAAAAAAGCAAAAAAAAAGAAGAAACAGAATAAAAGCACAATTCGGGAAAAATCCAATGGAGCTGGAAGCGTGGGAATCACTGGAGAAGCGCATGCGCGAAATCCGTATGTATGAAGAGCTGGTGGTGCAGGACGTAAAGAAGGAAGAATGGCAAAGTGCAGGAAGCGTGGATACCGTTACGTGGAATGACCTGGAGATGGATCGTGTATTTGCGCGGATCAATCATACCCGGACGTATATGGGAGAGCAGATTCTGTACCATCGCCTGCACAATATGCAGACACGGCAGTCCTGTGAGGATATGGAAAAGAGGATTTCGTTTTTTTCGCGCCGGGAATCCATACGCACAGAGATAGAAGAAAAACTCATGCGTATCGGCAAGCAGAAAGAAAGCTGTTATCTGCCGTTTTTCCTGACGGAAGAAATTAACCCACTGGTCATTCCCGGTGCAATATTGTATTTTTTGCAGGGACTGCTGGCGTTTTGCCTGATCGGTGCAATTTTGCTGCGAAGTAATTTGTGGGCAACTGGTTTTCTTGTTGTGGCGGTAGTCAATTTGCTTATTTATCTGCATACAAAATGCAAATATGAGGGAAATTTGTTTATGGTATCCAGTCTGAAAGAACTTTTTGATTTTTGCAACTGGATTGTAAAAAAACTGGAACCGGACAGACCGGAAATTTTGCATGCATTGGAGAAAACTCAAAAATTATCCCACCGGATGCTGCGCTGGCAGACTAGAAAATACCAGAGCATATCCGGGGATGTGACGGGGATCCTCTGGGATTATATTGCGGGAATTACGCTGCATGATGTTGTCGCATTTTACCGTATTCAAAAAACTTTGCGCGCGTGCAAAAAAGAGACGATGCAACTGTATACATTTGCAGGAGAAATCGATATGGAGATTGCGATCGCATCCTTTCGGAAAAGCCTGCCGCAATGGTGCTGTCCGTCATTGCAGAGTGATGGCGCAATCAGTGTGGAGAAAATCCGTCATCCTCTTATGGCAGATGCAATTCCGAATGATTTTGTCCTGAAAAAAGGTGTGGTACTGACCGGGGCAAATGCATCTGGCAAATCGACATTTATGAAAGCGGTTGCCATCAATGTGATTCTGGCACAGACGATCAATACCTGTGTTGCAAAAAATATGAAAATGCCTGCAATACAGGTGATGACCTCGATGGCACTTCGGGATGATGTGCTGCAGGGAGAGAGTTATTACATGCGTGAAATTAAATATTTAAAGCGCATGCTCGATGAATTGGAAACGGGTGAGCCCATGTTGTTTGTGATTGACGAGATTTTAAAAGGGACGAACACGCGTGAGCGTCTGGCGGCATCCAATGCCATTTTATCCTACATGGTACAGAAACAGGGCTTTCTCCTGATTGCCACACATGATCTGGAGCTGGTGTATGCCCTGAAAAACCGATACGACACTTATTATTTTGACAGTCAGGTTCATGAAAAAGATATCGTTTTTCCATACAAAATCAGACGTGGGATCGTCGGGAAAACAAATGCCATAGATTTGATGGAACTGCTGGATTTTCCAGAAGAAATTACAGACCAGGCACGGCGTGAGGTGGGAAAGAGATAATTGTATTTTCAAATATTATAGAAGGAGGAACGGGACAGATGAAAATAGGACAGGCAGCACAACTGACCGGATTAACCATCAGCAATATCCGCTTTTATGAAAGAAAGGGGCTGCTCGAACCGGAGCGGAATGACCAAAGCAAATACCGCAATTACAGTGAACAGGATATCCGGCGGTTAAAACAGATCATTTTATATCGGAAAATGAATATGCCCATCGAAAAAATTGCCTTGATGCTGGATGATCCGGCAGTTTCTGAGGAACTGGTCCGGCAGCAGTTGCAGGAGTTGTTAAATAAGCAGCAGGAAATACAGGGTTCCATCGACCTGTGCCGGAAACTTGCAGCAGATCATGCCTACGATGGCGAAAATATTGATTTTTACCTCAACTATGTAAAAGAAGAAGAGAAAAAGGGACGTAGCTTTGCGCAATTGGAGGAACTTGTCGGTGATTTTTCGGAGTACAGCGAGTTTTATAAAGTGAGTGGCGATCCGGTTTTCCAGTTTCTGTTTTGTAAGGTCAAAAATCAGAAGCTGTTTGGATGGGTATGGTTTGCACTGTGGATCGCACTGAGTGTTTTTTTTATTGTGGAGTTTGGATTCGGTGACGGGCATATGCCGCTTGTGGTAAAAGCGATCGTTATCGGGGCTGTGCTTGTCCTTTTATGGTATGATTTTATCCGGTATTGCAGAAAAAAGCGAAAATATACCGTTAAATACAGGAAAACAACAGCACCATAAAAGGCATGGTCACAATGGCACACAGCGTGGTCACTACGTTGATTGCGCTGGCATAGTGTGCATCGTTTCCGTACACCTGGCACATCTGTGTAACGGTGGATGCTGATGGGGTGATTACTGCGAGAAATACAATGAGCATGATCTTTTGAGCATCTGCAGACAGTGTGGCAAGATGGCTGATTTTTATGAGAAACAGTGCAATCAAAGGAATGACAAGCATTCTGAGAGCCGATATGAAATATACACGTTTATTTGCAAAAATTGCTTTTAAATCCATTCCGGCAAAAAGCATTCCGGTTACAATCATGCTGGCTGGCCCGATCATATTTCCAACACTGGAGATGGTATTTGTAATGAGTTCCGGCAGCCGGATTCTGGTGAAAAATAAAATGGCACCAATGGCAATGGAAATCATATTGATGTTAAGGATGATTTTCTTCCAGTCATAGGAAGATTCACGGCTTATGATTTTCTTGCAGTGTGTCCAGAGGAAAATAAGCTGCACGCTCATGAAGACACATCCGTAAAGTATCCATTTCTGTCCCAGAACGAATGTCACGATAGGAACAATCAGATTGCCGGAGTTGGAGTAATAGATAGAAGCTGTTTCCACTTCATTTAAGGAAAACAGTTTTCCCATCACGAAAACGACAAGCAGGAGAACCACCTGAAGCAATACGGATGCAGCAAGCGCGATCAGAAGACCATTTACGGTTTTTTTAGTATAGTCCACCTGAAAAGCGTTTATAATCACGCATGGAATGATCAGGTACAGTACGATTTTGGATAAAACCTTACTGTCTTCTTCCTTGACAATTCCCGCCTTTACAATAATAAATCCCATCAGAATCATGAGAAAAAGCTCAAAAATCTGTTCCATTAAAAGAATACTGATCTGCATAGAATCACCCTGTCTTTCTAACTGCCTATCATAGAACATAGAAAATAAAATTGCAAGAGCATACCGGTTATTTGCAAAAGCAGAAACTTTGTAAGTTTATAGTTCCTACTTTCATGATAGAATCATATCCTGAAACGTGTGATATGACAACACAAATACGTCCTGAAACGTGTAACATCATAACACAAATACGTCCTTGAAAATGTTGACGGCTCTGCCATAAAGGAATATTATATAAAGCAATAAGAAATGCTGCATATAAATTCCACTGACAGGGAGGACGCACGATGAAACGTTTTACATTGGAACAATTGGTGCCTGACACAATAAACTTGTTGATACCGGAACAAGATGGCGTATGTTTTGAAGAATTTTTATATCAGCTTCGACCAAACGAACGAAAGGGGAATTCGTGATGAAAGGAATGATGAAAGTCAAACTGGTGATTGCTTTGTTGGTGGTAATCGCTGTTGCAATTTTTTATTATGTTTCACTTCCGGCAATTAACATTCATGCAACAGAAACCTGGAAATTTATTTTTCTGATTTTGGCGGTGCTTTTCGTGCTTTATATTGTAAGAAAGGCAAAGATAGCAGGACAAAGCAAGATTGAACTGTCCTTTATTAAGGAATATACAGGTTTAAAGATTGGAGTGATTGTCTTTTTACTGTTTTTGGCGGTTTATGTGGCAGGCTCCATTTTGTCCTCACCGATTGTCAATGCAGCAAAATATCAGAAACTTTTAAAAGTGGAAGAGGGGGAATTTACCGAGGATATCAAACAGATTTCTTATGACCAGATTCCACTGTTAGATCGTGACTCAGCATCCATTCTGGGAAATCGTAAGATGGGTAGTCTTGTTGATATGGCGTCGCAGTTTGAAGTCAGTGAACTTTATTCCCAGATTAACTACAAAGGGGAACCGGTCCGTGTGACACCGCTCCGTTATGCGGATACCATCAAGTGGCTGACGAACCAGAAGGAAGGAATTCCAGCCTATATTAAGATTGATATGGCAACGCAGGATACGGAGCTGGTTCGTTTGTCAGAAGGCATGAAATATACGCCATATGACCATTTTCATAGAAACTTAAAGCGTCATTTAAGATTTCGTTATCCGACCTATATTTTCGATGATATCAGTTTTGAGATTGATGAGGAGGGTACGCCTTACTGGATTTGCAGTGTTGCAGATTATAAGATTGGTCTGTTTGGAGGTAAGACCATCGGCAGAGTTGTGCTTTGTAATGCTGTGACAGGTGAGTGCACTGATTATGCGGTAAAAGATGTGCCAAGCTGGGTAGACCGTGTTTATTCTGCCGATTTATTGGTACAGCTTTATGATTATTATGGATCTTTAAAACATGGATTTATCAACAGTGTGTTAGGACAGAAGGATTGTCTGACCACCACGAACGGTTATAATTACCTTGCAATGAATGATGATGTCTGGGTTTATACCGGAGTAACCTCCATCACAAGTGATCAGTCCAACGTTGGATTCGTCCTGATGAATGAGAGAACGATGGAGACAAAATATTATCAGGTAGAAGGCGCAATTGAAGATTCTGCGATGTCCTCTGCGGAAGGTAAGGTGCAAAACCTTGGCTATACAGCAACCTTCCCACTGTTATTAAACATTACAAATGAGCCGACCTATTTCATTGCATTAAAGGATGATTCTGGTCTGGTAAAAATGTATGCGATGGTAAATGTGCAGAAATATCAGATTGTAGCAACCGGTGATTCTGTCAGTGAATGCGAAAAGAACTATATGGAACTGATGAAGCAAAATGGTGTCAATGCGGAAACAAAAGAGAGCGACAGTGTCAAGAAAGCAACCGGTACGATTGCAAAAATCACCGATGCAGTGGTAGAAGGAAATACGCACCAATATATTTTGCTCGAAAATGATTCCGATATTTACGATGTATCGGTAGTAGATTACCTTGATATCGTGCGTTATGGTGTAGGAGATACCATCACATTTGAATATATGGAGGGTGAGCAGGCCAATACCGTGCTTGGGATTGAAAAATAGAACTATGATTGTAGTTACAGAATAAGGATAGAGGGGCAAGGTAAGCCCCTCATATTAAGAATTACTTAACTCTATCGTCATACCAAAGCAGATATTTTGTGAGTAGTATACCTGTGACAAATCCGACCATCGCATAAGTGGCTGCATCAATAGAAATAGAGAACAATTGGACAATTGGTGCCTGACACAATAAACTTGAAGGTAAGCAATATTCAATTTTGTAAATAAGCATATCATTCAGCTAACGAACGATAAAAACTCATTTCCTCCTCGGAAACTGCCTTATTTTATTGCAGCATTTCCTGCTTAATTTTTTCGTATAAAGGACGAATGGTTTCCGGCACTTCCTCCAATTCGTCCGCAATCTGATCCAGAGGTTTGCCTTTTTGAATTTTTTTACGAATCTGCTCTGACAATTTTTCTTCTTTCCCGATCTCTTTCCCGATCTCTTTCCCGATTTCTTTTCCGATCCTTTCGCCATCCTCAATTGCTTCGGCGCGCTGCATTTCCAGCCGTCGTTCAAATGTATAGTCTAATGTCATCACGTGCATTACCTCCTCCCTGTGTTGAGCCAGAAAATCCCTAAGCACATTTTCTTCCATACACTGGTTGATAGCTTTCTCAATGGCATCTTCCAGATTTCCACTGATTTCATTATTTTTCCGCACCATATCCACAAAATACATATATTCACGCAATGTCTGGCATTTTGACAGCAATGGAACATTTTTCCCATTGTTAATATTGTAAACATGGCAGACCAATTCTATCTCAGGATTCTTGGTTTCTTTTTCAAATGCATCAGAAAGACGGAGATCATACTGATCCGGCGCATCTTCTTTTCCATTATAAAACACGACAAAATGGGGCACTGGAATCTTTAAGATTCTTCCACCATAAATATCACGTTTCTGAGCTTTGATTTGTTTTTGTATAATGCTTGCAAAATAAAGCAGATCCCTCAGTGGCATATTCGGGCAATAGGTCGACTGATGCTCATACAGGCTCAGATTCGCATCAAGAATGAATGATGCATCATTCCGTACGGTAAGCGAAAAGCTTTTGTCATCCAAAGTTGTCATTTCAACCAGTTCTGGATCATCATAGTCCGTTCCATTAATCGCGTTATAAATTTCCATTGCACGTTTCTTGTCCTGAAGAAGCATGCTGAACACATCACTTTTGTATTCTTTGTTTGCCATACAGTTTCCTCCTTGTGTAAGCCACAGAATCTGTATGACAACACATCCCATATCAATACAAATCCTGCTTATAACAAAATTAAGTTAAAATAAAGTTGAATTTTAAAAGCAAGACTTTCCGGGATAATTTGAAATGAAAAAATAAAATATATGATATAGACGGCTCGCCAGGTACTGTCCGCCCAAGCTATGGAAAAATATGTATTTGCTTTGTGACAAGTATAGCATTTAAATGCCTGAGATGCAACAAAAACCTTCCACATTTATGCAAACAGTAACGTCCTGAAAAGTGTAGCACTATCACATAAATACGTCCTGAAAAGTGTAGCACCATAACACAAATACGTTCTTAAAAATGTTGACGGCTCTGCCATAAAGAAATATGATATAAAGTAATAAGGAATGCTACATATAAATTCCACTGACAGGGAGGACGCACAATGAAACGTTTTATAAGGGAACTTCTTTTCCGGTAGGGAAAGTTGATTTCATGGATCTGTATGCGTTCAAAATTTATATGCTTGATGTCGGGCTTCTGCTTGCCATGACAGATCTGGATGCAAGCGTTATCATTGATGGAAACAGGATTTTTACAGAGTTTAAAGGGGCGTTGACGGAGCAGTATGTGCTGCAGCAGATGATAGCGGAACTGGGTGTGGAACCATATTATTACACAACGGCAAATTCTACAGGCGAAATTGATTTCATGCTGCAGGCACCCGGATCGGTCATTCCGGTAGAGGTGAAAGCAGAGGAAAATCTGCGGGCAAAAAGTCTGCGGGCTTTTTGTGAGAAGTATCATCCCAAGCATGCGGTGCGGACTTCCATGTCAGATTTCCGTGAGCAGGACTGGATGACAAACATCCCGCTTTATAATATTGACCGGATTGGAGAATACCTCAAATGAGCACCATAACTCGGCTGGAATTTAAAAATGGGGCAAAAAAAGAAAATAAATATATCAAAAACGGGGCAAAATATGAAATGTTCGATTGAAAAAACGGGGCAAATTTTGTTATCATGGAGCATATGGAACAAATATGAGAAATAACGAGGAAAATCCCATGAAAATGACAACCCTGTGTTACATAGAAAAAGACGGAAAATACCTGATGCTCCACCGCACCAAAAAGCAGCACGACATCAACAAAGACAAGTGGATTGGTGTAGGCGGACATGCAGAAGGCACGGAAGGACCGGAGGACTGCCTGTTACGTGAAGTAAAAGAAGAAACCGGCCTGACACTGACTTCCTACCAGTTCCGCGGGCTGATCACATTCATCAGTGATGAAGCGCCGGAGCCGGAAGAAATGTGCCTGTTTACCGCGGATGGTTTTACCGGGGAGCTGATCGAGTGCAATGAAGGCGATCTGCAGTGGATGGACAAAAAAGAAGTGCTTGCGCTTCCGACCTGGGAGGGAGATGCTATTTTTTTAAAACTGCTGATCGAGGAAGACGAGCACCGCTTTTTTACACTCCGGCTTGTTTATGAAGGAAGTAAACTGGTAGAAAAACAATTGTACCGGTATTCATAAAAAACGGTTTAAATTTGAAAAATAAAGTGTTGGATGGCAAATGTTAAAAAGAGCTGTACCTGAACAGCAAAGGAAAGGAATAAAAAATGGAAAACGAAAACCAGACCCCGCACAAGCGCCGTGTGCATTATAAAGGAAAATACCCGAAGAAATTTGAAGAAAAATATAAAGAACTACAGCCGGAAAAATACAAAGACACCATCGCGCATGTCATCCAGAAAGGCAACACCCCGGCAGGCATGCATATCTCCATTATGGTAAAAGAAATTCTTGATTTCCTGCAGATCAAACCGGGACAGACCGGTTTTGATGCCACACTCGGCTACGGCGGTCACACGAAAGCCATGCTCGAGCAGCTGCAGGGGCAGGGACACATCCATGCGACCGATGTCGACCCGGTAGAATCGGCAAAGACGAAAAAACGTCTGGCAGAGCAGGGATTTGGCGAGGACATGCTGACCATCCATCTGCAGAATTTCTGCACGATCGATGAGATTGCAAAAGAAGTGGGTGGATTTGATTTTATTCTGGCAGATCTTGGTGTTTCGTCCATGCAGATCGACAATCCGGAGCGCGGATTTTCCTTTAAAGTGGACGGACCGCTTGATCTGCGGCTGAATCAGGAGGCAGGAATCAGTGCGGCGGAGCGTCTGGATACGATCAGCCGTGACGAGCTTGCCGGAATGCTTTATGAAAATTCGGATGAGCCGTACTGTGAGGAACTTGCAAAAGCGATCACCGATGAGATCCGCAAAGGACACCGCGTGGATACAACTACAAAACTGCGCAGGATTATTGAAGACACTCTCGATTTTCTGCCGGAAAAGGATAAAAAAGAAACCATCAAAAAGACCTGTCAGCGGACGTTTCAGGCACTTCGCATTGATGTCAACCGCGAGTTTGAGGTGCTCTATGAATTTATGGAAAAACTGCCGGGTGCTTTAAAACCGGGCGGCCGCGTGGCGATTCTGACATTCCATTCCGGGGAGGACAAGCTGGTAAAGCGTGCTTTAAAAGAAGGCTACCGCGCAGGTATTTATTCGGAGTATGCAAAGGATGTGGTGCGTCCGTCCGCGCAGGAGTGTGCGCAGAACGGACGGGCACGATCCACGAAGATGCGTTGGGCGGTACGCAGTCAGTGATCCTGATACACAATCATAATTGCCATTATTTGAGCCTTTGATAGGTGATGGGAATTTCTTTTGCACCTTTACGGTAGGAATCCACCCACTTTTTCAGGTCAGCAGCATCTATGGCGGTTTTTTTCCCTTTGGCATTTGTCAGGAGATATACGATACCGTCGTGATCCTTATCAGCGGAATCCGGGAATGAGGAAAATCCGTCAATGCTGTCTGCCCATTCTTTTTTATTCCAGTCGGTCACAGAACCTATTTTTGTGTAGGAGGCATTATCGGCCTGATAGGACCATACCTGATAAGGCCAGAAAGTGGTGGGGGCGGCTGCACGAGCGGGGGAATAAGGACCACCGTAAGGACTTCCGTGGGAAATATCCTCTTCCACAATTCCATTGTAGAGAAAATGCAAAAATTGTGCTATAATGCAAGCGCGTGTTTTACAAAAAACACGCGCTTATTCACGTAGGAAGGAAAAAGAAACGTATGTTATCCACAATTGAAGCAATCAATAGTGCGGTCAACAATTTCATCTGGGGTGTTCCTGCAATGATCTGTATCATCGGTGTTGGTCTGGTATTGAGTTTCCGGACCCGGTTCTTACAGATCCGCAAGTTCCCATACGCGATGAAAGTGACCTTCGGCCGCATGTTTAAGAAGCGTGAGGCATCGGATGGAGCCATGACACCGTTTCAGGCGGTCTGTACGGCACTTGCGGCAACGGTCGGCACGGGAAATATTGCCGGTGTGGCAGGGGCGATTGCCATCGGCGGTCCGGGAGCAGTGTTCTGGATGTGGATTTCCGCAATTCTCGGTATGTGTACCAAGTTTTCAGAAGTGACGCTTGCGGTGCATTTCCGCGAAAAAAATGTGCATGGGGATCTGGTCGGCGGTCCGATGTATTATATTAAGAACGGACTGAAAAAGCACTGGCACTGGCTGGCGTATCTGTTTTCCGCGTTTGGCGTACTGACCGTATTCGGAACAGGGAATGCCACACAGGTAAATACGATTACCACAGCCATCAATGCAGCATTGACGAATTACCATGTTATTTCAAAAGATGCGGTACCGACCGTTAACCTTGTGGTTGGGATCATTCTGGCGATTCTGATTGCACTCATTCTGCTTGGAGGTATCAGGCGGATTGGACGGGTGACAGAAAAGCTGGTACCGTTTATGGCATTGATCTATATTGTTCTGGCAGTGGGAGTGATTATTCTTAATATCGGACATGTCCCGGCTGTCTTTGCTTCGATTGTGGAAGGGGCATTTCATCCGGCCGCAGTGACCGGCGGCGCGGTCGGCAGCTTTTTCATGAGTATGAAAAAGGGCGTATCCCGTGGAATTTTTTCCAACGAGGCAGGGCTTGGTACGGGATCTATTGCCCATGCCTGTGCAGACACGAGAAAACCGGTCAAGCAGGGATTTTTCGGTATTTTTGAGGTGTTTGTAGACACGATTGTCATCTGTACGCTTACCGCGCTTGTTATTTTGTGCAGCCAGGTTCCGGTCAGTTATGGTCAGGCGGCAGGTGCTGAGCTTACCATCAGTGGATTTACCGCAACATACGGAAACTGGGTATCTATTTTTACTGCGGTTGCGATGTGTTGTTTTGCATTTTCCACCATTATCGGATGGGGATTATACGGGACGCGCTGCATCGAGTTTTTGTTCGGCTCTCGTGTCAATAAGCCGTTCATGCTGGTGTATGCACTGGTTGCCATTGTGGGTGCGACCATGGATCTGGGTCTGATGTGGAGTATTGCGGAAACGTTTAACGGACTCATGGCAATTCCGAACCTGATCGCAGTATTTTTGCTTTCCGGTGTCGTTGTTAAACTGGTGAAGGAATACTTTGCCGGAGATGGTGCAAAAAGTTAAAGGAAGCTGAAAAGAAAAAGGGCGAAAAACTTGACATTTGCGCGTTTATCATAAATAATAAGGTACTGAAAAAACAAAGGAGGAACTTGTTATGAAAAAATTTGGAATCAAAGAAGTTGTAGCAACCGGTATCGGAACCGCATTGTTCATTGTTTTGACAGAAGTGCAGATTCCGCTGGGAATTATCCCGAATACATCCATGCAGCCGCGTGCCGCAGTGATGGCATTTCTTGCCGCAGTGTTTGGACCAGTTGTTGGAGGAATCATTGGTCTTTTGGGACATGCGCTCGGAGATGCACTGTTTTATGGCGGTGTATGGTGGAGCTGGGTATTCCCGGATGCAATTTTTGGGATTTTAGTTGGCTTATTTGCAAAGAGTTTTGAGATTAAGGCTGGTGGATTTAATAAGAAGAAAGTCATTCTTTTTAATGTGGTTCAGGTTGTTGCGAATGCAGTCGCATGGATCGTTGTTGCACCGGTGCTTGACATTCTCATTTATGCAGAACCTGCAAAGAAAGTATTCTCACAGGGAGTATGTGCATTTGTAGCCAATATCATTATTGTAGGTGTACTTGGTTCATTACTTGGACTGGGATATACAAAGATTGGAGCAAAATCATCAAGTCTTACAAAGGAAGACTAAAAACGTATGGAACCGATTATTGAATTTGAAAACTTTACATTTAAATATCGGTCACAGATGGAGCCGACACTCCGGGATATCAATTTAAAGATTTATCCCGGAGAGAAGGTTCTCATTATTGGACCATCGGGATCAGGAAAGTCGACATTATCAAATTGTATCAACGGACTGATCCCTTTTTCGTATGAGGGAGATAGTACCGGGACGCTGAGAATCGAGGGAAAAGATCCGAAAAAACTTGGGATTTTTGGGCTTTCCAAGATGGTTGGAACTGTATTACAGGATACGGACGGGCAGTTTATCGGTCTGACGGTTGCGGAAGATATTGCTTTTGTACTGGAAAATGACTGCATGGCACAGGAAGAAATGTTTCGCAAAGTGGACGGTGTGGCAGAGACGGTAGAAGTAAAAGAGTTGCTTTCCCATGCACCATCGGAGATGTCCGGTGGACAGAAACAGAGAGTTTCCATGGCGGGCGTTATGATTGATGATGTGGATATTCTTTTGTTTGACGAGCCACTCGCCAATCTTGATCCGGCGACAGGAAAGAAAGCGATCGCGTTAATTGACAGAATCCAAAAGGAACAGAAAAAAACGATCGTAATCATTGAGCATCGTCTGGAGGATGTGCTGTACAAAGATGTAGACCGTATTGTTGTGGTCGGAGACGGAACCATTGTTGCGGACATGAAACCGGATGATCTGCTGGTTGGAAATATCTTAGAGGAACAGGGAATCCGGGAACCGCTCTATGTCACGGCACTCAAACATGCCGGATGTACCATCACTGCACAGGATCATCCGCAGCATGTGGAAACCATGAATTTTGAACCATACAAAACACAGGTGCGGGAATGGTTTGAGACTACGCAGATTCCGCAGAAACAGGAAACACAGGAGAAGGTACTTAAAGTAGACCATCTGCATTTTTCTTATCAGCCGGAAAAAGCAATTCTTTCGGATATCAGTTTTGATGTAAAGAAAGGCGAAATGATCAGTATTGTCGGGAAAAACGGTGCCGGAAAAACGACACTGTCCAATCTGATCTGTGGATTTTTAGAACCGAGCAAAGGAAAAATTGAGCTGAACGGAAACGATATCTCACCACTTTCGGTCAAAGAGCGTGGGGAGCATATTGGAATTGTCATGCAGAATCCGAATCAAATGATTTCTAAGCCTATGATTTATGAGGAAGTGGCACTTGGGCTTACTGTGCGCGGAGTTCCAGAGGAAGAAATCCGTGAGCGTGTGCATGAGACACTGAAAATCTGTGGATTGTACCAGTTCCGGAACTGGCCGGTTTCTGCATTGAGTTTCGGTCAGAAGAAGCGGGTGACCATTGCGTCCATTCTTGTTATGAAGCCGGAGATTCTGATTTTAGATGAGCCAACTGCTGGTCAGGATTATCATCATTATACGGAAATTATGGAGTTTTTAAAGGAAATCAACGAGACACAGGGGACGACCATTATCATGATTACACATGATATGCACCTGATGCTGGAATATACCAACCGTGCGATTGTTGTGGCAGATGGAAAACTTCTGACCATTGATACGCCGGCAAAAGTATTGACCAATGAAACGATCACAGCTCCGGCATATTTAAAGCAGACGTCACTCTATGAGATGGCAGTCAAATGTGGAATCGAAGATCCGTCTCAGTTCGTACAGAGGTTTATCAATTACGAAAGGGCGGTGCGATAATGGCAAAGTTATTGACCTATGAGAAAAAAGACACCTGGATGGACCGGCTGTGCGGGGTTACAAAGCTGATCTATTTTCTGGCATGGTCCATCACGAGTATGCTTACGTATGATACCAGGGTACTTGCCGTGATGCTGGTACTTAGTCTGGCATTGTTTAGGCTTTCAAAAACAGAGTGGAAACAGGTCGGTTCCATTTTCAAATTCATTATGTTCTTTCTGGTGATCAATGTGCTTGCAATTTTTATTTTTGCGCCGGATCAGGGAACAAAAATTTATGGGACAAAGCATGTACTTTGGCAGCTTTCTGCACATTATCCGATCACTGCAGAGCAATTGTTTTACGAGCTGAATATTATTTTAAAATATTTTACCATTATTCCGGCGGTATTTATTTTTGTTGTGACCACCAATCCATCAGAGTTTGCGGCTTCCTTAAACCGCATCGGGATCAGTTACAATATCGGATATGCAGTGGCGATTGCACTGCGCTATATTCCGGATGTGCAGGATGATTTCCATAAAATTAAAAATGCGCAGGAAGCGCGTGGAATCGAGATGTCTGGAAAAGCGAAGTTGATGAGTCGGATTAAGAGTACAGCCTCTATCATTTTCCCGCTCATTTTTACAAGTATCGGCCGTATTGACACGATCAGTAACGCAATGGAGCTGCGTGGATATGGGAAACACAGAAAGCGTACCTGGTATATGGGAAGAAAGTTACAGCGCAATGATTATCTGTGTATTGCGCTGGTGCTTGGATTTGCCGTGGCTGCACTTGTGATTACCTATCATGATGGCAGCCGGTTTTATAACCCGTTTATATAAACAGTAGAGATTGCGCAGCTCGTCTTAATAAAATTAGAAAAGGAGCTATCGCACCAGCGAATATCGGCGGCACGACAGCTCCTTTTGTTTTCCATGTCTGCTTTAAGCTTCGGTTGAAGCATCTGGTGCAGAGGCTTTAGTCGGGGTTTCGGAAGCATTTTCCGACACGGTCTCAGAAGCTGGTTCCTCAGACGGCTGTTCCGGAGGAATCACCTCGACGTCCTCTTCCTTAACCGGTTCCGGCTTTGGCTTTTCCGGCATTTTCTGTCCACAGGCACTGCAGAATGCAGCATCGGCATCCACGCTTGCACCGCAGGATGGGCAGATCGCTACACCTTTCATCTGGTGAATGCTTTCACGGCATTCCTTAATTCTGGCTTCGGAAGCGGCAATCGCATCCAGCCAGGTTTTTGCATCTTCTTCGGCATCTTCGCGATGTTTTTCCACATACCATTTTCCAATCTGTTCGTATGCAGTATCAATCTTGCGTTCTTCCTCGGAGATATTTAAGTTTAATTTTGCAGTATCTGCCAGATCTTTTGTTTTTTTTATGGTAGTCTGGCTCACATCACTGATCTTTTGTCCTAAGTTGTTTAAAAAAGACATATATTTCACTCCTTTCCTATATCAAAAACCTTATGTTATGAATTATCATAACATGCTGTCTGAAAAACACAAGGAAGTTTACAGATTATTTATGTCTTTTTCTGTTTTTCTTCCGGGACATGCGTGGTGCTTTAACGGATGGTTTTGCAGCCGGAGTATTTTCGCCAGCTGGAGTTTCCACAGTAGCAGATTCAGCCGGTGCCGGAGCTTCCACAGGAGCAGATTCCGCTGATGCCGAAGTTTCCACAGTAGCAGATTCCGCTGGTGACGGAGCTGCGGATGAACCGGTGACAATTTCATTTAACAGCAATGCTTTTGCAAGATTTCCTTCCGCAGAAATTTTCCCACTCTGGTAAGCTTCGAGAATGTCAAGGCTACCCTGCGCGAGTGCAAGCAGATCAGCAGCTGAAGTTGTGACTAAAATGTCACGGTCGTAATATTCATATGGTTCAACATGAAGCTGTCCGTTTGCAATTTCCAGATACAGGGCACCTTCGGCTTCTCCCTGTATGTTAAATTGGATGGCAAGATGTTCGCTGATTTTGGAAGCATCTTTCTCCTGATAAGTATCTTTTAATTTTGAAACTAATTCCTGATAGGTCATATTCTGTTATTTCTCCCTTCTCCATCTGCTAATTAGATTGGTGATTGCGCAACTCGTTTCTGCGGGCTGTCGTTTTGTCGGGGACACCGTCTGAGCGATTTTGTGTCTGCCTTAGAGGGAAGCTTCGAATAAGCATGCCCACGGTTCTATTTGCGCAGTCACAGAGTGACATATTGAAAATAAAGTAAATATCAAGACAAATGGGGAGTGGGCGTAATAAACGTTTCGAAGATTCCCTCTTAGGCAGACTAGAAATTGCGAACGGTGTCCCCGACAAAACGACAGCCCGCAGAAACGAGTTGCGCACCCACCTGTTTGCTAATTAGAGTATAGCTTTTCTGTTATGCTTGTCAAGCAAACTTTATGAAATTATCATTGCGGGAAGCCGCTAAAAAGCGTACAATAGGGATAACAAAATTTTAAAATAAAGGAAGGGATCAAGATTATGAGAAAAACCAAAACGCACAATGTACTCAGGCGTCTGCTTGCGTTTGTCCTGATTGTTTCACTGCTTCCACTGGGGTATGCGGGCAATGTGATGGCTGCAACAACCGGTACACGGAACGTAAGTATTCAGGTTACATACGGACAGACGGATGCCAGAAATGTCTATGGCATGATCAACAGTATGCGCAGAAATTTATCCGATGCATGGTACTGGGATGCAAACAATTACACGAAGACATATTGTAATAATCTGCAGCCGCTTACTTACGACTATGCACTGGAGCAGGTAGCCATGAAACGTGCAGCAGAGATTGCACTTTCATATTCACACACCAGACCAAATGGCACAAATTATTATACTGCTTACAGTGAAAACGGTGTCTATGCGGGAGTGTATGCAGAGAATATCGGTGTGAATTATTCTTCCGCATCTGCACTTCACAACGCAATGCGGGAAGACAATGCAAATTATTCCGGACAGGAACAGCGTAGAAATATGTTAAACAGCCAGTTTACAGCTGTCGGAATCGGACATGTATATTACAATGGCTACCATTACTGGGTAGAGGAATTTGCCAACACGGTAACCAGAACTGCCTATACGGCACCAAACAACCAGACAACAACCGTAACTAATCTTCAGGTTGCAGAGAGCAATATTACTTCTGACCAGATTGTTGTTCCGTCATCTATTGGAACCTATATCCAGATGTCTGTCGGACAGACGAAAGATTTATCCGGATGCTATGAAAACATTAAGGTATCGAATCACTGGCCAGGCAATGCAAACTGCCCAATTGTACAGGGGCTGAATATGTATGTATCCAATACTGCGGTTGCCTATATCAGCGGAACAAAACTGATCGCAAATTCGACAGGGTCTACAACACTGACACTGAACCGTCCGGATGGTAAAATTCCCCTGCAGATTCCGGTTCAGGTAACAGGAACCAATAACAGCAGCAATACCTATTCGTACTATATTCCAAATGCTTCCGTTGGTACAATCGTTGACCAGATATACACCGGATATGATATCCGTCCGTCTGTATCGGTATGGCTGAATGGCGGATATCTGTATGAGGGAAGAGATTATACCCTTACTTACAGCAACAACCGCAATATCGGTACTGCATCCGTTACAATTAACGGAATCGGAAATTATTATGGAAGCCGGACGGTTTATTTCCGTATCGTAAATCATGGGAACGGAAATACAACGGTTTCATCCAATAATCTTGCAAATGCAGTGATCAGCAAAATTGCAACACAAAGTTATACGGGATCTTCCGTAAAACCGGAAGTTACCGTTACATTAAATAACATTGTTTTAAAAGAAGGTTCGGATTACTATTTGAATTACAGTGACAATGGTGCACCGGGAAAAGCTGCTGTTATGGTAGTGGGAACCGGTAATTATACGGGATCTGCAAAGACAAGCTTTATTATTAAGCCGGAGAAACCGGTTATCACAAGATTGCGTGCACACGGATCAAAAGTCCGTATCACATGGCTGCCAGGTACTTCCGTTACCGGCTATGAAATCTACCGCTCCAAGGGAGCATATGATTATGGATACAAGAAGATTGCGGCTACAAAAGATGGTGAGATGCAGTCTTATACAAGGGCAAAACTCACCAAAGGAACGTATTATTACAAGATCCGCAGCTATGTTACTGTAGATGGAACAAAGTATTACAGTCCATACAGCAGTGTGAAGTCTGTAAAGATCCGCCGCTAGGATCAAAGCATAATTGAAAATAAGAATTAAAAATGTCGGTAGATATCTGTCAGATATCTACCGACATTTTTGGTATACAAAGTTAAAAGATTTATTTCATCTGTGCGACCCGGTCAAATTCCTCTTCGATTTCTTTGGAAGGTTTTGGTGTCAGCAGACTGACGATTACGATCGCAGCGCAGGCAATCAGGAATGCAGGAAGCAGTTCATAGATGTTCCAGATACCACCGAGCGGGCGGATCAGGTATTTCCAGATAAATACCATGGAACCCCCGCAGACCATACCGGCAAGTGCGCCCCATTTGTTGGTACGTTTCCAGAACAGGGAAAACAGAACAACCGGTCCGAATGCGGCACCGAATCCAGCCCAGGCGAAAGAAACGATGGCAAATACGGAACTGTCCGGATTTCTGGCAATGAATGCGGCAACGACAGAAATTACAAGGAGTGTAATTCTTGCAGCTGCCATGCTTCCGTTTTTGTTGGAAGAATCTTTGCGGAAAGCACCGAGAATGTCGGAAGAAACCGCAGAAGATGCAGCCAGCAGCTGCGAGTCCGAAGTGGACATGGTGGAAGCTAAAATGCCGGCGAGAATCACACCCGCAAGCAGGGCAAATATCACACCGTGCTGGGAGAGCAGGGCGGAAATTTTTACGATAATGGTTTCGGAATTCGATCCGGTCAGCATCTCCAGCGCGCCGACTTTGCTCATGGTATAACCGATCACACCGATAAAGACGGCAACGAACAGGGAGATTACGACCCAGATGGTTGCAACGCGGCGGGACAGTTTCAGTTTTTTTTCATCCTCGATTGCCATAAAGCGGAGCAGGATATGCGGCATACCGAAATATCCAAGTCCCCATGCGGCAGTGGAAACAATGGTCAGGGCACTGTAAGGAGCGGCCTTTCCGGTGTTTACATCATAGGAAAGTGTCATGGAAAGATAGCCCGGAAGCTCGGAGGCGTTGTGGATAACGGCACCGATACCGCCAGCAGTTTCTACACCAAAGATCAGAACTACAATCAGAGCAACCGACATGATGATACTCTGGATAAAGTCCGTTGTGGAAGCAGCAAGAAATCCGCCAAGTGTTGTGTATGCTACAATTACGATAGCACTGATGATCATGGCGGTCAGATACTTTACCCCGAATAAGCTGGAAAAAAGTTTTCCGCATGCGGCAAATCCAGAGGCCGTATAAGGAATAAAAAAGATAACAATAAAAATAGCAGCAATGACCTGCAGCATCTTTTTTTCATCGCGATAGCGGTTGCTGAAGAACGATGGGATGGTAATGGAATTGTTGCAGGTGTGCGTATAGCGGCGGATACGTTTGGCAACGATCAGCCAGTTAATGTATGTACCAACAGCCAGTCCGATTGCGGTCCATCCGGCATCTGAAATTCCGGTGAGGTAAGCAACGCCCGGAAGTCCCATCAGAAGCCAGCTGCTCATGTCGGAAGCTTCGGCACTCATCGCGGTTACGAAAGGACCGAGTTTTCTGCCACCCAGATAGAAATCGTCAGTACTGTTGTTTTTCTTGGAACATCGGAAACCAATATAGATCATACCAATAAGGTATACGATAATGGCAATCATGATGCATATTTGTGCAGATGTCATAAATAAATCCTCCTCTTTTGTACGCTTTCACACGCTAATTGTTCATAGTATAGCACAGATGATAATTATACCGCAACCGGGAAATCCTGTTTGACACTATGGGCAATAAGATGATAAACTGTCTTTGTCTATACATGAGAAAAGCAATTCCGTTTGGCCTTCAACATGTGCTTGCCATGTTTGTAGCAAATCTGGCACCCGTACTGATCGTCTGCAGTGCAGCTCTGGTTCGGGGCATGGTATCATCTGCTGGTAGGTGCCCTGACCCTTATCGTGTGTCTGGTGGCAAGATATGTGTTAAAGGGTGTTTATAAGAATCTGAATATTCTGGTGGGACTTATTTTCGGATATATTCTTTCTATTATATTTACGGTTGCAGGGATTGCACCTATGGTGGATTTTTCCGGAATTCAGGAGACCATTGACCAGGTAGGATTTTTCAGCATTCCAAAACTTGTGTTTTTTACCAGTCACAAGCCGGTATTTAATCTTGGAGCCTTTTTAACCATTGCGATTGTTTTTCTGGTTTCTGCAGCAGAGACAACTGGCGCGACAACTGCTGTGTGTACCGGAGCACTTGGACGTGACCTTAAAATGGAGGAACTTCAGGGCTCACTTGCTGTGGATGGATTTTCCAGTGCAATTTCCGGATGCTTTGGATGCCTGCCACTGACATCGTTCAGCCAGAATGTCGGACTGGTTACCATGACAAGGGTGATCAACCGTTTTACGATTTTTATTGGGGCACTGATTTTAATTCTTGCTTCTTTGTTCCCGCCACTCGGAGCATTTTTTAATTCACTGCCGCAGGCAGTGCTTGGCGGATGTACCGTTATGATGTTTGGTTCAATCATGTATGAGGGGATCAAAATGTTAAAAAATTGCGAATTCAATGACCGTACAATGATTATTGTTTCCCTTCTGCTGAGCCTTCTTTTGCCGAAGAAGAAACAGGCAAATTAAATACACGTTGTTAAGGTAACGTTAAGGTGCAGCGATTTTTAAGATAAGGATTTGGTGTTATGATGATATCATCAAAAAGGAAATGGAGGAATTTGATATGTGGAGTCGCGCACAATTAAAGGGAAGGGCGAAAGCAACATTTAAACGAAATTATTGGAAATGTATTCTGATCAGCCTGTTGCTGACACTGATTGCAGGGGGAAGCGGAGCTGCTTCGGGCAACATCAGCAGTGCAACCGGTTCCTTACATGGATCGGATAATCAGGCAGGCAGTTCCTATGATTATGACAGCAGTTATGACAGTGATGATGGTTCACTACGCGATTTTGAGGCTGGGCTTGAAGAAGGCTTTAAGGACGGACTGAAAGCAGGAAACAGGGGAATGATGGGCGGTATGGTCGCAGCAGCGATCGCCATCGGCATACTCATAGTTGTTTTTCTGGTGATTTTTGTCCTTATACTTCTGGTTGATGTATTTATCATAAATCCGTTTGAGGTTGGATGCAGGAGATTCTTTATCCGCAACTTAAACGAGCCGGCACAGATTGGGAACATTGGATATGGATTTGACAATAATTACAGGAATGTTGCAAAGACAATGTTTTTCCGTGATCTGTTTACGGTTTTATGGTCATTGCTTTTTATCATTCCGGGTATTGTAAAAGCATATGAATATATGATGATTCCGTACCTTCTGGCAGATAACCCGCAGATGACCAAAGAGCAGGCATTTGCGGAAAGCAAGCGTATGATGCAGGGACAGAAATGGAAAGCATTTGTTTTGGATCTGTCCTTTATCGGATGGTACATTTTATCCGGACTGACACTTGGAATTCTTGCAATCTTTTATGTGTCACCATATGTGAATGCAACACATGCCGCACTGTATGAGGCACTGTGCTATGCAAACCCGGCTGGTTCAAACGGATTTACACAGCAGGAGGATTCGGTGAATTCACCTTTCCGGCAGGAGAATGTATGAATTATACGATTTTAATTGCAGATGATGAGCCGGAGATACGAACGCTTCTCCGGCTGTATCTGGAAAATGAAAATTATCAGATTATTGAGGCAGAAAACGGGAAGCAGGCACTGGAACTGCTGAAGAAAGAACATGTGGATCTGTGTCTGTTGGATATTATGATGCCGGAGATGGACGGATACCATGTGTTGCAGGAATTACGTAAAACAAGCAATATTCCCGTTATGATACTTTCGGCAAAGGATGCGGATTCCGAGAAGATTCTGGGGTTAAATCTCGGGGCAGATGATTATCTGGCAAAACCGTTCAATCCTTTGGAGGCAGTAGCACGTGTCAATTCAAATATCCGTCGGTTTTATGCGCTGGGGACAGCGGAACTGTCATCCGGTATACTGACCGTCCGGGATCTGGAACTGGATCCGGAAGGCTGCGTACTCAAAAAAAATGGAGAACCGATTGAACTGACTTCGGTAGAGTACCGGATCATGGAGTTATTTATGAAGCATCCGGGAAAAGTGTTTACAAAACAACAGATCTATGAACAGGGATGGGGTGACACTTATGTGGTTGCAGACAATAATATTATGGTCTGCATCAGCAAGCTGAGGGCAAAACTTGATGAAGACCCGGCAGCTTATATTCGAACCATCCGCGGATTGGGCTATCGGCTGGAGAAATAGCAATGCGTGATTTACAGGCATTTTTGATCAAACGGTTTATTTATATCCTTGTACTGGTGACAGTTGCACAGTCGCTGATCAGTTTTTTGATCAGCCAGGCGGTTATGCCTGTGGTGATGAAAGTTTTTTTCCCGGATTACCAGAGGCAGTCATCCGTTGGAAAGACGGATCTGTTTATTTTTATCATATGTGTTCTGTTATTGCTGATAGTAAATGCCGTCCGGATGCTTTTGCCATCACCGCTGCAGGGAATGATGCAGTGGACAGGGGAAAGGTTACAGGACTGGCTGGGCAATGCACTTCCGGCGACAAGGAGTTCCGTCGTCGTACAGGAGATGGAAGGATGGAAAGCCATCCTGCTGTTTGTGGTTCTTCTGCTGTTAATGGTGTGTATGCTGCTTCCTTATATTTTGGGTGCGATAACGTTCGCGCGGATTGTGATGGCGGAGTTTCATCAGATCCAGGAGGAGCGCGAACAGCAGCAGAGAGAGTTTGACCGCAAGCGGAATCTGATGCTTTCCGATATCGCACATGATCTTCGGACACCGGTCACGACCGTATCCGGTTACGCAAAAGCATTGGCGGATCATATGGTACAGGAACCGGAAAAACAGCAGGAATATCTGAACGCCATCCAGAATAAATCGGTTCGGATCGGAAATCTGATCAATTTGCTGTTTGAATATGTAAAACTGGATAGTGAAGGGTTTGCATTAAATGGAAAAACACTTGATTTGTGTGAACTTCTCAGAGAAAATGCGGCAATGCTGTATGCAGAGATGGAAGAAAACGGAATGACGCTGACAGCAGATATTCCGGAGGAAACGATACCGGTCTGGGCGGATGAACTTCAGTTATCCCGTGTAGTGACAAACCTTCTGACAAATGCCATGCAGCACAATCCAAAGGGAACAAGAATCGGACTGTTTGCTTATAGGGAGCTGGAGCGGATTTATGTATTGGTGGCAGACAGCGGAATTCTAATTCCAGAGGAACAGGCGCAGCATTTGTTTGATCCTTTTACGCGTGGGGACAAAGCGCGGGTAAGCGATGGGAGAAACGGACTTGGACTTTCCATCGTGTCAAAAATCGTGCAGATGCACGGATGGGACTTAAAACTGGTGCAACAGCCACAGATTCAGCATTATGCAAAAGCAGCCGGATTTGCAAAAGCATTTGTGATCCGGATGGAAAATGCCGGTATGTATTCTGTGCATCCGCTAAAATAAAAAAGTGGAAGAAAAGAGGGAGAGTCTATGATAATTATAAGAGCGATGGATCCGTATGAATTGCTTTGGATAGTACTTTTGATTGTGTTTGTTCTGGGAGAACTTGCAACAATCGGACTAACGTGCATATGGTTTGCCGCAGGTGCACTTGCGGCATTGGTTATGGCAATGGCAGGGGTAAATCCGGTGGTGCAGTTTCTGGTATTCTTAGTGGTATCCATTCTTTTGCTTGCTGCGACAAGACCGTGGGCGCGTAAATATGTAAATGCCAAAATGCAAAGAACAAACGCGGATAGCCTGATTGGGGAAAATATACGGATTTCCGAGCGCGTCAGTAATATGGATCAGACCGGGATGGCAGTTGTTCATGGACAGGAGTGGACGGTGCGTACCCGTAATGATAATGAGATCATTGAACCGGGAGAAGAAGCAAAAATTCTGGCAATCAGTGGTGTCAAACTTATAGTAGAAAAGGTATAGGTAAAGGAGGAAAAAGTTATGCCTGTTGTAATTCTCATTGTAGTGATCATTGCATTGGTCGTTATTGTGAACTGTGTGAAAATTGTTCCACAGGCGCATGCGGTAGTTGTGGAGAGACTTGGAGGGTATCTTACCACATGGTCGGTAGGGCTGCATTTTAAGGTGCCGTTTATTGACCGTATTGCAAAAAGGGTATTGTTGAAGGAACAGGTGGTTGATTTCCCACCACAGCCGGTAATCACAAAAGATAACGTAACAATGCAGATTGATACGGTTGTATATTTTCAGATCACGGATCCAAAGCTGTATGCATACGGTGTGGAAAATCCAATCATGGCAATTGAAAATCTGACTGCTACGACGCTTCGTAATATCATTGGTGATCTGGAACTGGATGAGACACTGACATCGCGTGAGACCATCAACACCAAGATGCGTGCAACGCTGGATGTGGCAACAGATCCGTGGGGTATCAAAGTAAATCGTGTGGAGTTAAAGAACATTATTCCGCCAAAGGCAATTCAGGATGCCATGGAGAAACAGATGAAGGCAGAGCGCGAGCGGCGTGAAGCCATTCTGCGTGCAGAAGGTGAGAAAAAATCTACAATTCTGGTTGCAGAAGGAAATAAGGAGTCTGCAATTCTCGATGCAGAGGCTGAAAAACAGGCTGCAATCCTGCGTGCCGAGGCACAGAAGGAAGCAACCATCAAAGAGGCAGAAGGTCAGGCAGAGGCTACATTAAAGATCCAGCAGGCCAATGCAGATGGTCTGCGTATGCTCAAAGAAGCTGCTCCGGATAATGCGGTACTTCAGATTAAGAGTCTGGAGGCATTTGCCAAGGCAGCAGACGGTCAGGCAACCAAGATTATTATCCCATCGGATATTCAGGGGATTGCAGGACTGAGCAAATCCATTGTGGAAATTGCAAAAGAAAACGGATAACACAGATACATCTGTGATGCATTGGACGAAACTGCTCCATGAAAATGGGGCAGTTTTTGTTATCTCAGTAAGGTCTTTATTTTGCACAGGGAAAATGTTATACTATAGATTATTGATGTGGGGGTATATTCCACAGTTGGGCGATGATGTGGAAAGAACAGGAGCGTAAATGAAATCAAAGGTTCGGTTTAAGGGAAAACTGAGATCGTATCTCTGCTGGCCATTGTGGCTGACGATCCCGATGACACTCGCAGATGTGGGGCTTTATTTTTACGATGTGACGGCAGGCTTTTTGCTGACGGTATTTATTGCTATCTATTTTGTACTGGAACTGGGATTATATTATAATACCAGACCGCGGCTTGCAAATGAGATTATCAATTTTGCCACACAGTATGCAACGGTACAGAAAAAACTTTTGAATGAGTTTGAAATTCCATATGCGCTGTTGGACTATACAGGAAAAATTCTTTGGGTGAATGAACGCTTTTCCGAGCTGACGGGAGTGGGGAGAAACTATCATAAATCAATTACAACCCTTTTTTCCAATATTACCCGTGAGTTTCTTCAGAAACACGAAGATGCACAGAATATTACGATTGAAAAAAAGGAGCGCATTTTCCGGATTTCCCTGAATCGTATTTATTTTGACGATATCATGGAGGAGAGCAAGGAAATTGACGTGAAGGATTCCGATGAATTCCTGACGGCACTGTATCTGTTTGATGAGACCGAACTGCAGCATTGCAAGCAGGAAAATCTGGATCAGAAGCAGGTATCGGCACTTGTTTATATTGATAACTATGACGAAGCACTTGACAGTATCGAGGATGTGAAGCGTTCGCTTCTGATTGCGCTTGTCGATCGAAAAGTGAACCAGTATTTCTCAAAGATGGACGCGCTTGTCCGCAAAATCGAAAAAGACAAGTATTTTGTAGTATTTAAGTATAAATATTTACAGAAGCTTATGGATGACCGGTTCAGTGTACTTGAAGATGTCAAGACGGTCAAAGTTGGCAATGAGATGGCGGTTACGCTGAGTATCGGTGTCGGTATCAAGGGGACTTCTTATAACGAGAACTATGAGCAGGCACGTGCGGCAATTGATCTGGCACTCGGACGGGGTGGGGATCAGGTCGTTGTCAAAAATGGTGAGGACATTGCATATTTTGGAGGCAAGGCAAAACAGGTGGAGCGCAACACCCGTGTAAAAGCGAGGGTCAAGGCACATGCGCTGCATGAAATTATTGAGAGCCGTGAGAACGTGATTATCATGGGGCACAGCCTGACAGATGTCGATTCCCTTGGTGCAGGGATTGGAATTTTTTGTGCAGCCCGTGTGCTTGGAAAAAAGGCACAGATCGTGATCAATGAGCCAACAACTTCCATCCGGCCGCTTATGGAATGTTTTACTCCGGAAAAAGGCTATCCGGAAGACATGTTTATCAATAGTGAGATTGCGATTGAAGAGGTAAGCCGCAATTCCCTTGTTATGGTGGTGGACACGAACCGTCCAAGTTATACGGAATGCCCGGAACTGCTTACGCGTACCGATACAATTGTTGTATTTGACCATCACCGTCAGGGCAGTGAAGTGATTGAAAATCCGCTGCTGTCCTATATTGAGCCATACGCATCTTCTGCCTGTGAGATGGTAGCAGAAGTTTTACAGTATTTCCAGGAAGGATTTAAGCTTTCTCCGGCAGAGGCAGACTGCATTTATGCAGGTATTTTGATTGATACCAATAACTTTATGACCAAAACAGGTGTCCGTACATTTGAGGCGGCAGCATATCTCAGACGCTCCGGGGCAGAAGTGACCCGTGTGCGTAAAATGCTGCGAAATGATATGGCATGCTATAAAGCCCGTGCGGAGGCAGTGCGTCATGCGGAAGTATACCGCGGTGCATTTGCAATTTCTGTCTGTCCGAGTGAGGATGTGGAAAGTCCGACGATTGTCGGCGCGCAGGCAGCAAATGAGCTGCTCAATATTATAGGAATCAAGGCATCTTTTGTGCTGACAGAATACGCAGGGAAAATATACGTCAGCTCCCGTTCCATAGATGAGATCAATGTACAGTTAATCATGGAACGAATGGGTGGCGGCGGTCATTTGAATGTGGCTGGTGCACAGTTGACGGGATGTACGATTTCCGAGGCAAAACATGCCATTATGCGGACCATTGATGAAATGCTTGAAGAAGGAGATATACAGGAATGAAAGTAATTTTATTACAGGATGTGAAAGCTCTTGGGAAAAAGGGCGAAATCGTAAATGTGAGTGACGGTTATGCACGCAATGCAATTCTGCCGAAGAAACTTGGAGTAGAGGCAACGACAAAGAATCTGAATGACCTCAAATTGCAGAATCAGCATGCAGACAAAGTGGCAGCTGAAAATTTAGAGCACGCAAAGGAACTGGCGGAAGAGATCGGAACAAAGAAAGTTGTTGTAAAGATCAAATCCGGTGAGGGCGGACGTATTTTCGGGTCTGTTTCCACCAAGGAAATTGCACAGGCTGCAAAAGAGCAGGCAGGGCTGGATCTGGATAAAAAGAAGATGCAGTTGGGCGAATCCATCAAGGCTCTTGGAACTTATGAGATTCCGGTGAAGCTTCATCCAAAGGTAACCGCAACACTGCGTGTTCAGGTTGTTGAGGAATAGGAGGAAGTTCGCTTGGAAGAAACGCTGATCAAGCGGGTGATGCCGAACAGTCTGGAAGCCGAGCAGTCGGTCATTGGTTCCATGATCATGGATCAGGATGCCATTGTCACAGCCATGGAGATCCTTCTGCAGGAAGATTTTTATCACAAGCAGTATGGAATTCTCTTTGATGCGATGATCGAATTGTACAGCAGCGGACAGCCGGTGGATCTGGTTACACTGCAGAATAAACTCAAGGAAAAGGATGTACCACAGGAAGTCTCCAGTCTGGAATTCGTTGGAGAATTGGTGCGTGCGGTTCCGACATCCGCGAATGTCAAATATTATTGTAATATTGTAAAAGAAAATTCCATGAAGCGGAAACTCATCCGGGTCACGGAAGAGATAGAGAATGAGTGCTATGCGGGCAAAGAATCGCTCGAAAGTGTTCTGGATAAGACCGAACATGATATTTTTGCATTGTTGTCAAGCCGTACCGGTGGAGACTATGTACCGATTCGTCAGGTTGTCATGAACGCACTGGAAAAGATTGAAAAAGCGTCACAGCAGGACGGAAATGTTACGGGAATACCGACAGGGTTTATTGATTTGGATTACCGGACAGCAGGATTACAGCCATCGGATCTGGTATTGATTGCAGCCCGTCCGTCTATGGGAAAGACAGCGTTTGTTTTAAACATTGCACAGTATGTGGCATTTCATGAAAACATGTGCACGGCGATATTTTCATTGGAAATGTCGAAGGAGCAGCTGGTAAACCGACTGTTCTCCCTGGAATCCCGTGTAGATGCACAGGCACTTCGTACCGGTAATCTGTCGGATGCTGACTGGGCGAAACTCGTCGAAGGAGCCGGAATCATAGGGGATTCCGAACTGATCATTGATGATACGCCGGGAATCAGTATTTCCGAGATGCGCAGTAAATGCCGTAAATATAAGCTGGAGCATGATCTGAAACTTATCATCATTGACTATCTGCAGTTGATGTCTGGGTCCGGCAGGAGTACAGACAGCCGGCAGCAGGAGATTTCGGACATCTCCCGTTCCCTGAAAGCACTTGCCCGTGAACTGAATGTACCGGTGCTTGCTTTGTCCCAGCTTTCCCGTGCAGTAGAGCAGAGACCGGATCATCGTCCGATGCTCTCCGATCTGCGAGAATCCGGAGCGATCGAGCAGGATGCCGATGTCGTGATGTTTATTTATCGTGATGATTATTATAACAAGGATACTGAACTGAAAGGAATTTCAGAAATCATTATCGCCAAACAGCGTAATGGTCCGATCGGTACGGTGAACCTCGCATGGCTGCCGGAATACACGAAGTTTGCAAATCTGGAACGATAAAATTTTTCTTATGATCATGCATCAAATTAAATACATTTGCCGAAATGCTTGCGCTTTGGACGGGTTTGTACTAGAATACCATTAAGCCAATAAGGCAATAATGATCATTATTCATAAGGAGGATTTTATTATGGCAAACAAAACTCTTGAAAGTACTGTATTATCAATCGAGGTGAAATCTGGTACTGATAAAGATGGTAACCCAAGATTTACAAAAAAGAAGATAGGTAACTTAGTTTCAAATGCTGCTCCTGACAAAGTTCAAGCTGTAGCATTATTAGTTGCTAACTTACTTGAAAAAGATACTGGTTATTTTTATGTAACTGAAGTATCTCAAATTGAAGAATAATAAATAAAAAGGAGTGTGTGAATTATGGAATATACATTAACTATGACTTTTTTAACTGAATCTGGTGAAAAAGCTGCATTTACTTTATCTGGTGTTAAAAATAATGTAAGTGAATCTGAGGTACAAGCCCTTATGGATAGTATAATAGAAAATAACATCTTTTATAATAAAAAAGGTGCTTATGTATCTAAACAATCTGCACAAGTTACAGGAAAAGAAATCACAAAATTTGAAGTTTAATTATTAAATAAACTTTTCCCTTAAAATATTTAAAGCAGTAGAATGATAAAAAAGTCATTCTACTGCTACTTTACTTTTTATTACTAATATCTTCTTCTATTTCTACGCCCCCTAAATACAAGCTTATATTTTTCATTTTTAATTCCTTGAATCATATCCCTACAAGCTCTACACTTATCACTTTGACAATCCCAAGGTAACTTTTTGCCACAAATACTACAAAGTCTTTCATGGTCAAGAAGATTAGTTAAAAGCAATTCATTTATTTTATTTGCTGTATCTTCTTTTTCCATTGATATATATCTGTTATTTATCATCATGTTAAAGTTCTTTCCAAAAGAATAATTTAATTCTAATTCCTTATAGTAAGTTTCAAGCTCATCTAATTCCTTCTTTGAACTTATATTTTTCTTAAGAACTGGCTTCTTTAAGTTTACTGCCCCTAAACTATACATTTTACAATATTCTTCCCATAACTTTTGAACATCCTTATTATTTTCTTCAAAAGGTATTGTTGCCATCTTCATAAGATCTTCTTTGCTTGAATTTATATTAAGTTTTTTTAATATATTTAAAAGATATGTAATTCTTGTTATATCTGTTTTTTCATAATGTCCTTTAAGTGGCATTACACTCCAAGTTTTTAAAGTATCTATAATATCTATGTTTATATCTAAAAGAGACTCTGGAACTCCTATATAACATTTTTTAATTTTAGATGTTTTTGTATTTAATGCATTTTTTATTAAATTACAATCAGTCATAGCAGTAACATATCCAGTATCATAAATTCCCCTACGCCCTGCTCTTCCTGCTATTTGCTTTATTTCTGAAACATTTAACTTTCTTAATGATACACCATCATATTTTCTTGTTTCTAAAAATACAATACGTTTTATTGGCAAGTTTACACCCATTCCTATTGCATCCGTACATACTATTACTTCTGTTTCACCATCTAAAAATCTTTCAAATTGTTTTTTTCTTGTTGAATATGGAAGAGAACCATAAATTATACTTGTTTTTATATTATTATTTAAAAGCTGTGCTGAAACTGCTAATGCCTTTCTTTTTCCAAATACAACTAATGCATCACCTTTTTTAACATCCTTATTTAAATCAAAAGGCTTATCTTCAAATATTAATTTTGTATCTCTTTTATGCTCTATAATTTCATAGGTATCTTTACAATCTTTTATTAATTTTATAACTATATCTAAGGCTTCTGGTGCCATACATATATGAACTTCTGGTGATAATACACCTAATATAGCTCTTGTCCAAGCCCATCCTCTTTGCTTATCAGCTATCATTTGTGCTTCATCTATAACACAAATATCATACGGTGTTTCAAGTTGAAGCTTTTCAATTGTTGAAGAAACATGATATGCATATGAAAGAATATTCTCTTCTTCTCCAGTTAATAATGAACATGCTATATTTTCAGAATTAAGCTTATCTTGAATTTCAAGTGCAAGTAATCTTAATGGTGCAAGATACACTCCACTTTCAGCTTCCATAAGTCTTTCTATGCTAGCATAAGTTTTTCCTGTGTTAGTTTCTCCAACATGAAGGTAAAAGTGTCTTTTCATAGCTCTTGCTTTTTCATATTCATTTATTGGATTATCTAATATTATTTCCTTAATATCATCTTTTGCCTTATTTTTAACATAGATATTTTCTACTGTCCATACTAATCCTTTAATACATATCCAAGGAATACATTCCTTAAATTCTTTCATTTCTATAGAAGCTGTATTTTCATTTTCCTTTAAATAATCCTTATAAATTATATTTTCTATTACTGCAATTTTATTTATTATTTTATTTATCTTTTCTTCCTTACCAATAAGATTTCTCTTAAATCCAGGTAAATTAATACTTTTATAATATCCAAAGACCATAGCTCTTGCATTTTCTAAATATAAATCCATATGCTCTTTAGTTTTATATACATTCATATTAATAAGGTCATCTAACCTTCTATCTATAGAAT
>ERZ772897.455-NODE-455-length-49932-cov-6.347014_pt1 | contig 49932 bp, 49 predicted proteins | sample MGYA00512125_ERZ772897 | MGnify/ENA primary metagenome ERZ772897 (study PRJEB29015, sample SAMEA2737660) | human gut metagenome | biome: human gut; feature: human-associated habitat; material: faeces | place: China | collected 2012 ... | reverse complement strand
CTGGCACCATCCATCACAGACACGGCGGCTTTCTCAATACTCCCGCTTGATGACGCGCTCGGAGAGCGCCGCGGCGAGGAGCGAGGCTGCCGCGAGGAAGAGGAAGATGCTGCGCCAGCCGAGATAGTAGTTCATGAGGCCGCCGAGCACCGGCCCGAGCGCGAGCCCCGTGTAGACAACGGCGACGTTCCAGCCGATGGCGCGCCCGCGCCGCTCCTTCGGCACGACGAGCGTGAGAAGCGACATGTTCGTCGCGAAGAGCATCGAGGTGCCGACGCCCTGCAGGGAGCGCCAGAGGAGTATGGTGCCGATGCCAGTGGAAAACGCGCCCGCGAGCGCCGTCAGCCCCGAGAGCCACATGCCCGAGAGGAAGACGCGCCGCTTGCCGATGCGGTCGGCAATACGGCCGAGCGGCAGCAGGCAGACGACGTTCGCGAGCAGGTAGCCCGTGAGGATCCAGGCGAGCAGCTGCGGCGGCGCGGCGAACTCGCGGCCGATGTCCGGCAGCGAGAGCGTCAGCGCGCTCGAGGAAAATGGCGTGATGAAGGACGCCGCCATGATGGCGGCCAGGATCTTCTTCTCTTCGGACATGGCGGCTCCCTCCTGATCAAACTGAGGATACATGGTGCGTTCTATATAAAAAACGCGCTATCTGAGGGCATCCCCTCACGATAGCGCGCTGCGTTCTAAATGGCGGAGAGTGAGAGATTCGAACTCTCGATACAAGTTTCCCCGTATACACGCTTTCCAGGCGTGCTCCTTCAACCACTCGGACAACTCTCCAAATGCTCTACCCAACGGCAGATATGAAATTTTGCGATGACCGCGCGATGCGCGCTCACAACAGGGACTATTATAGCCGCAGGGAGGAGAGTTGTCAAGAAAAATTTTGACGCTCGGCGCAAGCCCCACGGATCAGAGGAACGCGTCGGTCGAGAGTACGAGCACGAAATCGCCGACCTCCGTATAGAGGCGGAGCAAGAGCTGGTGGCTGCCCGTCGGCACGACGTCCTCATTTGCGAGCGGGAAATCGAGATCCGGCTCGACCTTGCGGTTCGCGATCTCCACGACGTAGAGGCCATTGACGACGTTGAGGAACTCCTGCAGTGCATCGACGGCGTCGTCCCGGAGGTCCTCGATGTCATCGCCGCCGTAGCGGTGCGCGAGCGCGAGGAAGACCTCGTCGCGCGCGATGAGTCCGTTGACGATACTCACGTCGCCTGTGATGTGCTGGGCGACGGCCCAGGTGTGCGGCGTCTCCTCGAAGGCAGACGCATCGAGGTGTTGCGGCACGATGAGTGCGGAGAGATGCAGGAACCGCTCGAGGGAGGCTGTGAAGAGCTCGACGTAGTCCGCGTAGGAGGTGACCTCCTGCTCGACGTCCTTGACGCCCTTGGCCGCGATGAGCACGGCACTGCGTGTCGGGTGCGTATCCGGCGGCTGCTTCCCGAAGCGGTCGCGCAGCGCCTGCTCGCTGACGCGGCCCGCGAGGATGTCCGGCAGCTCTTTTGCGGTGAGCAGGCCGGCGTTGAGGAGCCGCTGGGAATATTCGATGCTGCTCATTTCTTGCTGGCCCTCCTGCGGATGTTTTCCACCGCCTTTTTGATCTGGTCGCTCGTATACGGTTTTTGGATGAAATCGATGGCGCCCATCTTGAGCGTCTTCATGATCTTCTGCGGCGTGCCCGCCGAGGAGAGCATGACGACGGGGATGTCGGGGCTGACCTCCTTGATGACCTGGAGTGCCTCAATGCCGCCGACCTCTGGCATCACGATGTCGAGGATGATGCCATCCGGCTTATCCTTGAGATCCTTGAGGATCGCTTCTTTACCGTTTTCCGCTTCGATGACCTCGCAGTCGAGTGCCTCGAGCTCCGCGCGCAGTTTCTTGCGCAGCAGCTTCGAGTCATCCGAGACGAGGAGTCTGAGTTTCTTATCCAATCTGTCCGCCTCCATTCAAAGCGTGAGGATGTCGTTCCTTGTGTTCTCATTTCCTGATATATTAAGCGTATTCGCCGCAGACGCTGGAAATCCTGCTGCCGGGGGAGAAAAAGTCGCGCGCGCCGCCTCGCCTCTTGCCGTGCCCCGCCGCGTGCTCCCTTGCAAAATCGCCTGCTTTCTACTAAAATAAACGCAGGAACTACGCGAAAGAAAGATAAAGGTGGAATCACATTGAGCAATTTAGAAGTCGGTATCGTCGGTCTGCCAAACGTCGGCAAGAGCACGCTCTTCAACGCCATCACGAAGGCGGGTGCGGAGGCGGCGAACTTCCCGTTTTGCACGATCGAGCCGAACGTCGGCGTCGTCGGCGTGCCGGACCCGCGCCTCTCCGTGCTGCATGAGATGTACCAGTCGAAGAAGACGACGCCGGCATCCGTGCGCTTCGTCGACATCGCCGGCCTCGTCAAGGGCGCGAGCAAGGGCGAGGGTCTCGGCAACAAGTTCCTCGAGCACATCCGCCAGGTCGACGCCGTCGCCCACGTCGTGCGCTGCTTCGAGGATCCCAACATCACGCATGTCGAGGGCGGCATCGATCCTCTGCGCGACATCGACATCATCCAGACGGAGCTCTGCCTCGCCGACCTCGAGATCGTCGAGAAGCGCATCATGCGGCTCGCGAAGATCGCGAAGTCCGGCAACAAAGAGGCGAAGGTCGAGGATGAGATCCTGCGCCGCATCAAGGCGGCGCTCGACGAGGGTCGCGGTGCGCGAGAGGTCGAGCTCACGGAGGACGATCTCGCGCTCATCAAGGAGATGAACCTCCTCACGCTCAAGCCCGTGCTCTACGTCGCTAACGTCGCCGAGGACGAAGTCGCGACGGCGTACGACGAGAATCCCTTCGTGCAGAAGGTCAAGGAATACGCGGCGAAAGAGGGCGCGGAGGTCGTCGCGATCTCCGCGAAGGTTGAGTCGGAGATCGCCGAGCTCGATCCTGACGAGGCGAAGGCATTCCTCGAGGACCTCGGCGAGACGGAGAGCGGCCTCGACCGCCTCATCAAGGCGGCGTTCGACCTGCTCGGTCTCCAGACGTTCCTCACGGCCGGCCCCGACGAGTGCCGCGCCTGGACGATCGTCAAGGGCACGACGGCGCCGAAGGCGGCGGGCAAGATCCACACGGACTTCGAGCGCGGCTTCATCCGCGCTGAGATCGTGAACTACGACGACCTCGTCGCGGCCGGCTCCGTCGCCGCCGCGCGCGAGAAGGGCCAGGTCCGCGTCGAGGGCAAGGACTACGTCATGCAGGACGGCGACGTCGTCAATTTCCGCTTCAACGTCTGACGAGCGGCTGGGAGGAAGCAGCGTGGAAAAGAAGACCTATGCGCTCGGCGATATCGTCCGTATGAAAAAACAGCATCCCTGCGGCACGAATGAATGGCTCATCGTGCGCACAGGCATGGATTTCCGTCTCAAATGCCAGGGCTGCGGCCACTACGTGCTCCTGCCGCGCACGAAATTCGAGCGCATGGCGCGCCAGGTCATCGGCCACGTGGACATCGAACAGAAACAGGCAGCATTCGAGGAGCAAGGCTCCTGATGCCAGAAAACGTGCCCGCCACCCTTTAGGAAGTGGCGGACACGTTTTTCTTATGCGGTCTCAGTCCTCCGCTTGGCGTCCGTCGATGCTGTCCGCCTCGGTGATCGGGCGCAGGGGGCGGCAGGGGACGCCGACGGCGAGCGTGCGCAGGCCGCGCAGGTCGTCGAGGATCGCGGCGTGCGGGTAGGGGGCGAACGCCGCAGCAGGCGTTGTGCCCGTGCAGACCGCGGCGAAGGCGACGCCCGCGTTCTGTGCAGCGCCCGCGTCGACGACGCTGTCACCGATGTAGAGCGTCTGCGCTTTCGGCAGGGCGAATGCACGCAGGGCGGCCTCGATGCCCTCGGGCGACGGCTTCGGCGTCTTGACGTCCTCGATGCCGATGATGCGGTCGATGAGGTCTCGCGTGCCCGTCTCGGCGAACTTCTCCTCGATGCGGCTGCGCGTCTTCGATGAGATGATGCCGATGTTGGCACCGCGGTCTCGCAGCGCGCGAAGGACCGGGAGCGTCTCGGGGAAGAAGTGCGTGCCGGGCGTCATGTAGCGGTCGGCGAGCGCTCGGTAGTCCTCGATGAAGGCATCAATGCGTGCGGCGTCCTCGTAGCCCGTGATGATGTGCACGGCCTCCTCCATTGGCAGGCCGATGGTCTTGCAGATGACGTCATCGGGCACCTGCGGCAGATGGTATTGATCGAGTGTGAGGCGGAAGCATCTGAGGATGCCTTCCTCGGAATTGACCAGCGTGTAATCGAAATCGAACAGGTATAGCGAATAGTTCATGGGAACACTCCTCGTCGTCTGGAAATCTCGGCGCCCTCATTATACCATAGCGCGGCGGGCGATTCACGCGGCGGCGGTTTTCGGCTCGCATTCCAGTGAATCCATAGGACCGCCCTCGAAAGAAATCCGGCCAATCGCACTGCGCCTGCGGCTTGTACTCTTGGGGATTTCCATATAGAATAGAGACAAATACGCAGGAAGAACGCAGGAGGGAAAAGATGAATTACGTTGTAGTGGACCTCGAGATGAATCCCGTGAGCCGCGATTTCCGCGAGGTGCGGCGCACGCTGCGCGACGAGGTCATCGAGTTCGGCGCCGTGCGCCTCGACGCATCGTTCGCACAGGAGAGCACGTTTCAGTGCTATGTAAAGCCGGAGTACGGCCCCATCCGCAAGCAGATCACGGCGCTCACGGGCATCACGCAGGAGAAAGTCGACGGCGGGGAAGCGTTCGAGCAGAGCTTCCAGGCGTTCGTCGACTGGGTGGGCGAGGAACCGACGAAAATCTACTCGTGGAGCATGTCGGATATCAAGCAGCTCAGGAGCGAATGCCGGAAGAAGCTCCCCGCGTTCGACCTCGCGTGGCTCGACAGCCGCTGGGTGGACCTGCAGCAGGCGTTCGACGATCGGCTCGGCCTGCACAACAGCCTCGCGCTCAAGCACGCGCTCGGTGCGATGGATCGGAATTTCGAGGGCACGCAGCATACGGCACTCGACGATGCGATCAACACGAGTGCCATCCTCGTGCTCATGCAGGACGACGCGAAATTCCGCAAGACGATGCAGCCGGTGCTCGACATCCTCCAGCCGAAGGAGGACCTCACGAGCTCTATCGGCGACCTCTGCCCGGAGCTCAAGAAGCTCTCGGAGAATCTCTGATATCGGTCAGATGGCGGAAAATTTAGGCTATCACAGGAAATCCCTAGGCGTTCTTGACGGTTGCGCTGTACTTTCGTGTGTGGTATGCTATGGTCGTTGTCATTTGTCGTTATAAGGAGGATATGGTTCTATGAAGTCACAAACGGCATCGTCCGGCTTCCTCGCGCGCTATTTCAAGCTCGAGGAGAAGCAGACGACGGTCAAGACGGAGGTTTTGGCGGGGCTCACGACATTCATCGCGCTGGCCTACATCATTTTCGTCAATCCGAACATCCTGTCGGAGGCGGGCATCCCGAAAGATGCGGCGATCGCCTCGACCATCTGGATCGCGGCACTCTCGACCATGGTCATGGGCGTCGTCGCGAACTACCCCGTGGCGCTTGCGCCGGGCATGGGACTCAATGCCTTTTTCGCCTACTACGTCTGCGGGACGCTCGGGCTCCACTGGACGGTGGCGCTCGGTGCCGTCTTCTTCTCCGGCGTGCTGTTCCTGATCCTCACGGTCAGCCATGTCCGCCAAGCCATCATCAATGCCGTGCCGCAGAACCTGCGCGTCGCCATCGGCGTCGGCATCGGCCTTTTCATCGCGTTCATCGGCCTCAAGGGAACGGGGCTCATCGTGCCGGACAAGGCGACGTTCATCGGGCTCGGCCACGTGACGCAGCCGACGACGATGCTCTCGCTCTTCGGCCTCGTGCTCACGGGCGCGCTCATGGCGCGCAAGGTGCAGGGCTCCATCCTCATCGGCATCGTCGCGACGACGCTGCTCTCCATGTGCCTCGGCTACTCGCCGGTGCCTCACGGTCTCGCTGACATCGTGAGCACGAGCCTGCCGCACATGGGTGAGACGTTCGGCAAGCTCGACATCGTCGGTGCCTGGAACTACGGCATCGTCTCCATCATCTTCACATTCACGGTCGTCGAACTCTTCGATAACATGGGCACGCTCATCGGCCTCACGTCGAAGGCGAAGCTCGTGAAGCCGAACGGCGAGATCGAGAACCTCGACCGCGCGCTCACGACGGACGCCGTGGGCACGATCTGCTCCTCCGTCTTCGGCACCTCGACGGTCACGAGCTACATCGAGAGCGCCGCGGGCATCGCGGCGGGCGGCAAGACGGGCCTCACGGCCGTGACGGTCTCCATCTGCTTCCTCATCGCACTGCTCTTCGCACCGCTCGTCGGCCTCGTGCCGGGCTTCGCGACGGCGCCGCCGCTCATCCTCGTCGGCGCGCTCATGATGCAGGAAGTCGGCAAGATCAACTTCGCAGACTTCTCCGATGCCCTGCCGGCATTCCTCACGATCGTTATGATGCCGCTCACGGGCTCCATCGCCAACGGTTTCGCGTTTGGCTTCGTGAGCTACGCGTTCATGAAGACGGCGGTCGGCAAATACAAGGAAGTCAGCTGGATCATGTGGCTCGTCTCCCTCGCGTTTGTCATCAACCTCGTCATGCGTTCCTGACGAGGCAGCGGGGCGGCAAGGTTTCCCTTGAAAAGCACTGCTGTTTTTGCTAAAATATAAGGTGTTCTTTGCGGTTGTAGCTCAGTTGGATAGAGCGTCCGCCTCCTAAGCGGCAGGTCGCGCGTTCGAATCGCGCCAATCGCACCAGAAATGATGAGCGGCGTGTAAGTATCGGACTTACATGCCGCTTTTTGTGTGTTGCTGCGCACGATGAAAAAGACGATGCCGAAATGACATCGTCTTTTTCATCGCGTTCTGGAACCGTCGGTTCGGATACTGTGGAAGCCGCTCGCCTTGTGCAGGCGGTTCATGATGGCGAGGCCGAGGCCGCGCTCTGTGGTGCCTTCGGCGAGGAGGGCGGTTGCCTCGGTGTCGTCGAGGGAGATGAGGGCTTCGTAGATGCGGGCGGCGATGGCGGGGAGGTCGCCGCGCGGTCCGTAGTCTTTGCGGAGGTTTTCCGGGATGAGATCCGCGAGGCCGGCGCAGGTCTCGTGGCTCGCGAGGATGCCGACGGTTTCGCCTTGCTGCTGGAGAATGCGAGCCTGGCGGCGGAACGCGGCGTCCATGCGGGTGCCGTCGCCCTCGATGAGGGTGAGCGGTGCTTTGGGGGCGTAGTGGCGGTATTTCATGCCGGGGGCTTTGGGGACGGTATGCGCGCCGACGAGCGCGGGGTCTAGGCGGACGCCGCCGAGGATTTCCTCGAGCATTTCGCGCGTGATGGCGCCGGGGCGCAGGATGGTCGCGGGCGTCTCCGTGCAGTCGACGATGGTGGATTCGACGCCGAAGCGGCAGGGGCCGCCGTCGAGGATGAGGGGGATGCGCCCCTGCATGTCGCGCAGGACGGAGGCGGCGGTCGTCGGGCTCGGGCGGCCGGAGATGTTCGCGGACGGTGCGGCGACGGGGACGCCTGCCGCGCGGATCATGGCGCGCGCGATGGCGTTTTCGGGCATGCGGATGCCGACGGTCGAGAGGCCGCCCGTGATGCGGTCGGGGACGATGTCCTTGCGCCGCAGGATGAGCGTGATGGGGCCGGGGCAGAAGGCGGCGAGGAGTTTCTCCGCGGCAGGCGGGATGTCCGCAGCGACCGTGTCGATCATCGCGCGGTCTGCGACGTGGAGGATCAGGGGGTTGTCCGAGGGACGCCCTTTGGCCTCGTAGATGCGTGCGCAGGCAGCGGCGTCGAGGCCGCTCGCGCCGAGGCCGTAGACGGTCTCGGTCGGGAAGGCGACGAGCCCGCCGCGCCGCAGGATGGCTCCCGCGCGCGCGATGTCTTCGCTTTGGGCTTTGAGGTCCGTGATCTTGATGAGTTCTGTCTGCATAGGTTGCTTCTTTCTGTTTGCTCTGTTTCATGAAAGGAAGCGCTGACGGATCAGCGCTTCTTTTTCTTTGCGTTATTTCCAGGCGACGACGACGCGCTCGATGCCATTGTAGTCCTTGAGGATCTCCGTGCGGGAGAAGGCGGCAGCGAGTGCGGCGACAGCGGCGGCCTGATGGATGCCGACCTCGACGGCGAGGAAGCCGCCGTCATGGAGGAGCGCCGGCGCGCCCGCCGTGAGCCGCCGGTAGAAGTCGAGGCCGTCCGCGCCGCCCGCGAGCGCCGTGCGCGGCTCTTTGAGCCGGACTTCCGGGGCGAGGGCGGCGAGGTCGCGGTCGGGGATGTAGGGCGGATTGGAGAGGATGGCGTCATAGCTTCTGCCCGCGAGCGGCGCGAGCAGGTCGCCCGTGTGGAACGTGATGCGGTCGCTGGCGCCGAGCGCGGCGGCATTCTCCTCGGCGACGGCGCGTGCCGCCGCGCTGATGTCGACGGTGTCCGCCTGCGCCTCGGGCAGGAAGTGCAGGACGGAGAGGCAGATGCAGCCGCTGCCCGTGCCGATGTCGGCGAAGCGGGGCGCGCTGCGTCCCAGGGCGCGCAGGCGCTCGATGGCCGCCTGCACGAGAATCTCCGTGTCGGGGCGCGGCACGAGCGTGTCCGCCGTGACCTTGAACGGGAGACCCATGAACTCCTTCTCTCCGATGATGTAGGCGACGGGGACGCGCAGGGCGCGCTGCTTGACCGCCTCTCGATAGCGCGCGAGCTCTGCGGGCTCGAGCGGCTCGTCGAAGTGCACGTAGAGGTAGATGCGCTCGCGCCCGAGCACGCGTGCGAGCAGCACCTCCGCGTCGAGGCGCGGGGACTCGATGCCTTTCTGGGTGAAATACTGCACCGTCCATTTGAGCAGGCGTCCGATGGTCCAGATTTCCTGCATGTCAGTTCACCTGCCTTAGTCGCTCGGCTTGGTCCGCTGTGATGAGCGCCGCGAGGATCTCGTCGAGGTCGCCGCCGAGCACGGCGTCGATGCGGTGGACGGTGAGGCCGATGCGGTGGTCCGTCACGCGCCCCTGCGGGAAGTTGTAAGTGCGGATGCGCTCGCTGCGGTCGCCCGTGCCGACCTGGCTGCGGCGGTCGCTGTTCGTCGCGTCCGCCTGCGCGCGTTCCGCCCGGTCCTTGAGGCGGGCGCGCAGGACCTTCATCGCCTTTTCCTTGTTCTTGAGCTGCGATTTCTCGTCCTGGCACTGCACGACGATGCCCGTCGGCAGGTGCGTGATGCGGATGGCGGTCTCCGTGCGGTTGACGTACTGCCCGCCAGCGCCGGACGCGCAGTAGGTGTCGATGCGCAGGTCCTTGGGATCGATCTCGACGTCGACGTCCTCCGCCTCGGGCAGGACGGCGACGGTCGCGGCGGAGGTATGGATGCGCCCGCCGGACTCGGTAACGGGCACGCGCTGGACGCGGTGCGTGCCGCTCTCGTATTTGAGACGGCTGTAGGCGCCGTGGCCGTTGATGAGGAACGTGATCTCCTTGAAGCCGCCGATTTCTGTCGCGTTCTCCGAGAGGATTTCGACGCGCCAGCCCTGGCGCTCAGCGTAGCGGCTGTACATGCGGAAGAGGTCGCCCGCGAAGAGCGCGGCCTCCTCGCCGCCGACGCCGCCGCGGATTTCCATGATGACGTTCTTCTCGTCGTTGGGGTCCTTCGGGAGCAGGAGGATCGGGAGTTCCTGCGCGAGGGCTGCCTGCTGCGCCTTGAGCTCCGCGAGCTCCTCCTCGATGAGATGGCGCAGCTCGTCGTCGGGTTGCTCGCCGAAGAGCGCCTCGTCGTCCTCGATGGACTGCGTGACGCGCTGGTATTCGCGGATCTTCGCGACGATGGGCAGCAGCGCGGCGTGTTCCTTGTTGTAGCGCTGCCAGCGGTCGATGTCGGCAAGGACGGACGGGTCGGCGATGAGGGATTCGAGTTCCTTGAATTTCGTTTCTACGGCCTGTAGTTTTTCTAGCAATGTTGCGATTCCTTCTTGATGGTATGAGGGTCTCAGTGGTCGAGCGCCGGCACGGTCTCGGCGGGCGCCTTGGCCGCGTCGGGGTCCTCGGCGGGCGCGCCGCCGCGCGCCTCGAGATAGCTGCCGCTGCCGGGGACGATCTCCTCTGCAGGCAGCACGGCTTTGAGCGACTCGATGGCGACTTCGACCATGTCGTCCTGCGGCGGGCGCGTCGTGAGGTACTGGAGCCAGAGGCCCGGCCGGATGAGATGCAGCGCGAGCGGGTTCGTCGTGCGCCCCGCGAAGCGGATGATCTCATAGGAGAGGCCGGCGACGACGGGGAGCAGGAGGATGCGGCTCGCGATGCGCTCGACGAGGCTCGGCCAGCCGAGGAAGGCGTAGACGAAGATGGAGACGAGCATGACGATGAGCAGGAAATTCGTGCCGCAGCGCGGGTGCAGGCGGCTGAACGTCTGCACGTTCTCGACCGTGAGCGGCAGCCCCGCCTCATAGCAGTGGATCGTCTTGTGCTCGGCGCCGTGGTACTGGAACACGCGGCGGATGTCCTTTGCGCGCGAGATGGCGCCGAGGTAGGCGAGGAAGATCAGGAGGCGCAGGAAGCCCTCCATGAGATTGAGAAAGACGGGATCGTCCGTGATGAAATGGAAGAGCCGCGCCGCGCCCGTCGGGATGGCGATGAAGAGGATGCTCGCGAGCACGAGCGCGAAGACGATCGTGCCCGCCATCTCCTTGTCGGTGAGCTGGTCCTCCTCGTCGCCGGCCATCTTCGCCGAGTAGGAGAGCGAGCGCAGGCCGAGCACGAGCGACTCGACGAGCGAGACGGTGCCGCGCAGCATCGGCTTCTTGAGGATCGGATAGCGGTCGGCGATGGAGTGCACGGGATGCGTCTCGACCTGGATGTGTCCGTCCTGGTCGCGGACCGCCGTCGCGACATCCTTCGGTCCGCGCATCATGACGCCCTCGATGACGGCCTGGCCGCCAACGCTGAGTTTTGCCATAGGAAAGCTCCTTTCCGGTGTGATTCACTTGCCTCTACTCTACCATAAATGAAAGGAAAAGACTAGCGGGCGGCGCCGTCTCTTGGCGTTCCAACAGAAAAGGCCGCGCAGGCGTAAAACCCGCGCGGCCTCGAAGGGCGATGCCCTTATTTCTTGCCGTAGCGCTTGTTGAACTTCTCGATGCGGCCGCCCGCGGCGACGTCACGCTGACGTCCCGTGAAGAACGGATGGCACTTCGAGCAGACATCGACGCGGAGCTCCGGCTTCGTGGAGCCCGTCTTGAACGTGTTGCCACAGCCGCACGTGACCGTAGCCTCGTAGTACTTCGGATGGATACCCTGTTTCACTTTCTTACACCTCGCTTTTCCCCAAAGACTGGGAATTGATACAAGCAAGCTATGCGCGAGCTTGGTTTAGACCTAGCTTCCCGTTCTGGGGAATAGCCGGTCGCAACGACCTTGGAACCAGACGCCCTGCGTCCAGTACTGAAATATTATAGCACAGCGAAAACTTCTCCGCAAGCAGGGTTGAAAAAATCTCCGCGATGGTCAATAATAGAGAGAACGTTCTTTTTTGAGAAAGGAAACGATATGCCAGAGAAGAAGGGAATCCAGCATCAGTGCAGCTTCTGCAAGCGGATCATTGATGTGCATGACCAGTATGATATGCCGATTTTCGATCCGAACACGGGGTTCGCCATCTGCAAGAACTGCGTGCGGGAGATCAACCATTTCCTCGACGAGCACGACGCGGCGGAGGCGAAGGTGGAGAAGAAGGAGTTCGCCGACCGCCTCGACGAGATGCTGAAGAAGAACAAACCGCATATCATCAAGCAGTACCTCGACGAGTACATTGTCAACCAGGACCATGCGAAGAAAGTGTTGTCCGTCGCCGTTTACAACCATTATAAGCGCATGAAATACGGCTACCAGAACGAGGACGGCACGGAGATCGAGAAGTCGAACGTCATCATGCTCGGTCCGTCGGGCTGCGGCAAGACGGCGCTGCTCTCGCATCTCTCGAAGCTCCTCGACATCCCGTTCGCCGTCACGGACGCCTCGAGCCTCACGGAGGCGGGCTTCGTCGGCGCGGACGTCGAGGTCGCCGTGCGCAACCTTTACTACGCGGCGGACAAGGACATCGAGAAGGCGGAGCACGGCATCATCTACCTCGATGAGTTCGACAAGATCGCCCGGAAGTCCGGCGCGAACAACTCCATCACGGCGGACCCGGGGCACGAGGGCGTGCAGCAGGCGCTCCTCAAGATGCTCGAGGGCAGCGTCGTTGAGTTCACGGCGCGCGGCCAGCGCAAGCACCCCGAGGCGCCGACGATCAAGGTCGATACGAAAAACGTGCTCTTCATCGTCGGCGGCGCGTTCGTCGGCATCGAGAAGATCATCGCGAAGCGCCTGCAGAAGGCGAGCTCCATCGGCTTCGGTGCCGAGGTGCAGGGCAAGGACGAGCAGCCGAAGTTCGATGAGCTCATCCATCAGGTGCGCCCAGAAGACCTCATGGAGTACGGCATCATCCCCGAGATCATCGGCCGCCTGCCCGTCATCTGCACGCTCGAGACGCTCGATGAGGACGCGCTGCTGCGCATCCTGACCGAGCCGAAGAACGCGCCCGTGAAGCAGTACGAGAAGCTCCTCGCGATGGACGGCGTCACGCTGGAGTTCGAGGAGGACGCGCTGCGCGCCGTCGCCCAAAAGGCCATCGAGCGCAAGACGGGCGCACGCAGCCTCAAGGGCATCATCGAGGACGTCATGCTCGACGTCATGTACGAGATCCCGAAGTCCGAAGCGAAGCGCAAGGTCACGATCACGAAGGAATGCATCACGGAGCACGAGAAGCCGCGGGTGGAGGAGATCGCCTGAGGGCAGCTCTCCATTTTATTTACAGCTTTGAGGCATAGGATAGGAGTCAGAGGCATGCAGGTATCGGTACTCGCGAGCGGCAGCAAAGGCAACGCGGTGTTCGTCGCGATGGACGGCGTGCGGCTGCTCATCGATGCGGGCATCAGCGCGACGCGCATCAAGAAGGCGCTCGCCGCGGAGGGCGTCGAGGCGGCAGACCTCGATGCCGTGCTCCTCACGCATGAGCACAGCGACCATATCGCAGGACTCCGCACGCTCACGAAATGGTACCATCTGCCCATCTACTCGCGCGCGGCGACGCTCGCGCATCTGCCGCGGGAGATCCCCAGGGCACTGTGCCACGCGGTGGAAGGTTCCTTCCGCCTCGCAGGCGTCCAGGTGCTGCCGTTCTCCGTGTCGCACGACGCCGCCGATCCCGTCGGCTACCGCATCACGGGCGACCAGCAGGTCACGACCTGCACGGACCTCGGCTTCGTCACGAGCGCGGTGCAGGCGGCGCTCGAGGGCTCAGACGTCCTCGTGCTCGAGGCGAACCACGACCCCGCCGTCCTCAAGGAGGGCAGGTATCCCTGGCCGCTCAAGCGCCGCATCCTCGGCACGCGCGGCCACCTCGCAAACGCGGATGCCGCCTGGGCGATCGCGCGCCTGAAGCGTGCGCCGCAGCAGGTCTTCCTCGCGCATCTCTCGGCGGAGAATAACCGCCCGGAGCTCGCGCGGGAGACCGTCGAGACCATCCTCGCGCGCCAGGGCGTCAGCGTGCCGATCACCGTCACGTCACAGGAGCAGCCCGTGCGGCTGCATGAAACCGTCGCAACTTATCTATGGGGGGAAACGTCATGAAATCGTTATTCCAGCATAAAAAACAGGCGGGACTCGCCGCCGCTGTCATGCTCGCCGTCGCCGCCGTCACGTTCTCCGGCTGCTCGGCGGGCAACGCGACCTCGTCGTCTGGCTCCGGCGTCATGTCCGCCGCGTCCTCCTCGTCCGCGCCGACGGAGGGCATCTCCGACGCGCGCAACACGCCGGCAGTCCGCGCCGCGAAGGCCATCGGCCCGACGGTCGTCGGCATCACGAACAAGGCCGTCGCGCGCGACTGGTTCAACAACCCGGTGGAGACGGAGGGCGTCGGCTCCGGCGTCATCTTCCGCAAGGACGGCTACATCGTCACGAACAACCATGTCATCGACGGCGCGAAGGAGCTCATCGTCTCGCTTGCCGACGGGCGCTCGCTCAAGGGCAAGGTCGTCGGTGCTGACGCGCTCACGGACCTCGCCGTCGTGAAGGTCAACGCGAGCGACCTGCCGGAGGCCGTCTTCGGCGACTCGGACCAGATCGTCGTCGGCGAGCCGGCCATCGCCATCGGCAACCCGATGGGCCTCGAGTTCCAGGGCAGCGTCACCTCGGGCGTCATCAGCGCGCTCAACCGCACGCTCGACATCTCCGACCGCCGCGTGAAGCTCCTGCAGACGGACGCGGCCATCAGCCCGGGCAACTCGGGCGGCGCGCTCGTCAACGCGGATGGGCAGGTCATCGGCATCAACAGCGCGAAAGTCGCGGCATCGGGCGTTGAGGGCATGGGCTTCGCCATCCCGATCAACACCGTGCGCACCGTCGTCGAGGAGATCATGGACAAGGGCTACGTCGCGCGTCCGTACCTCGGCGTCTCCGTCTTCGATCCAAACTCCGCGGCGCGCTACGGCTACCAGCTCAACATCGACAAGGGCGTCTTCGTCTTCAAGGTCACGCTCAATGGCCCGGCAGGCAAAGCGGGCCTGCAGCGCGGCGACATCATCCTCAAGGTCGACGATAAAGAGGTCAATACCGTCTCCGACCTGCGTGGCGCCGTCGGCGAGCACAAGATCGGCGACACCGTGAAGATCACCTACGACCGCAACGGCAGCGAGGACACGGCGAATGTCACGCTCGAGGAAATGCCGCAGGATAATAACAACTGATGCGCGTGACCATCGTCTGCGCGGGGAAGCTCAAGGAGAAATACCTCACGCAGGGCATCGCGGAGTACGAGAAGCGGCTCGCGCCCTTCTGCAGCCTCGAGATCCGCGAGATCCACGAGGAGCGGATGCCGGCGGAGCCGTCGGCGGCGGAGAAAACGCAGGTCCTCGCGCGCGAGGGGGAGCGGCTGCTCCGCCAAGTGCCGCAGGGGAGCTACCTTTTCGTGCTCGACGTCTTCGGCAACGAGATGAGCTCGGAGGAGTTCTCGGCGCGGCTCGACCGACTGGCCCTGCAGGGGAAGAGCTCCCTCACGTTCCTCATCGGCGGCGCGTTCGGCCTCTCGGAAGCGGTCCGCGCGGCGGCGGACTGCCGCCTCTCCTTCTCGCGCTTCACGTTCACGCACCAGATGGTGCGCCTGCTCCTTGTCGAGCAGATCTACCGCGCGATGAAGATCAGCCGCGGTGAGAAGTATCATTGGTAGAGTCTCCCTTTTCAGGTCAAGCAGCGGGCGGCTGCCGGGCGTGTTCCCGGCAGCCGCTTTTGTATCCCTGCGTGGGCTGCGTTCCTTATTGGATTTTGGTACGGAGGATGAACCGCCATCCAGGAGGAAAACAGCAGGCGCAGCGCGAATATCTGCTTCATGATAGCGAGGAAACTGGATCGGAAACGGTTCCTGTGATCTTGGGCAGCGCCGTGCCCTGAGGAAACGGCGTAGGAGGGTTCCCACATGAAAGCAAAGCATACAATCTCTACGCTCGCGGCAGCGGCGTTCCTCATGGAGGCGCTGCCGGGATTTGCCGCGGCGTACCCCGTGCATTCGCCAATCCCGGAAGTCGCCGTCGAGGCGGCGCAGGCGCATGAGGCCGCGCAGAAGAAGATGGAGGAAGAGAAGCAACAGCAGAAAGCGCAGGACGAAGCGCGCAAGGCCTATGAGGCGCAGCGGCAGAGCGGGGGCGGCGACGCTGCGGTGGAAAGCATCATGCAGAAGGCGGCGCAGGAAGAGCAGCAGGCAGCCGCCGCGCTCAAGGAAGCGCAGCAGACCGCGGCCGCCATCGAGTACAAGGATCTCGTCGGCGCGTGGCAGCTCGTGCGCCTCGGGGATCAGGACGTCTCGTTTCTCTACGTCGATGGCACGCTCATCTTCGAGCCGAAGGAGACCGTCGACCTGCGCCAGTTCTTGAAGAACCGCGACCGCACGGATGCCTTCACGGCGAAGGTGGCGGTGAAGCGCGACGCGAGCGGCGTCCTCTCCTTCGCCCCGGATGCGGAGACCGTCGCGGTGCGCAGCTATGAGGACCGCCCCGTGGCGAAAAGCGACCTGGAGGATCAGCTCTGGCCCTGGATGTTCCGCTATGACGATGCCGATGCCGCCGGCAGCAGCGAAACGCATGCGCGGACCATCGAGCGGAGCTACCAGGTCACGAAGCTCGTCGGCGATACGCTGACCGTGGTTGAGACGTACAGCGACAGCGACGGCTGCGCGAAGCGGAGGCTCGTGCTCACCTATACGCGCGGGCTCCATCAGGTGACCGACGCGGACCGCACCGCTGAGACGCAGGCGCAGGCAGAGCTCGCCGCCCAGCAGGCCGCACGGCGCACGAAACACAGCGCAGCGGAAATCAACGCCATCAAGGCGCGCGTCTCCGGGACACCTGCGGCAAAGAAAGAGACGAAAGCGGAGAAGAAGCTGCGGAAGCAGCAGGAAGCGCAGGCGAAGCGCGCCGCAGAAGAGGCAGCGCAGCGGCAGGCCGCCGCAGAAGCTGCCGCCCAGGAATATGCCGCCATCCCCGACCTGCGCATCGGGGATTGAGAGACATCGTCAGTACAGCTCCCCGTATTTGCAGAAAAAAGACCTCTGTCCGGGCGTTTCGCCGTCCGGACAGAGGTCCTGCTATTTTCGCTAGGTTCAGAGTGCGGCCATCTTCTTGAACGCCTCATCAGAGACCCCCAGTTCTTTGGCGGCGACAGAGATGGAGATGATTCCCTTCGTGACGAGAGATTTCAGTATCTCAATCTTACCGCGCGCCTCTCCTTGCGCCTCTCCTTGCGCCTTACCGCGCGCCTCTCCGCGCCGCAGGAGCTTTTCACTATAAAGTTCTAATACCTTTCCCCCCATGGTATCATCAACTCCTTTCTTTGTTCGTTGATAGTTTTGCAAAACATAGTCGGAAACCCGTACGATGAGTTTTGAGAAATCGCCGTAAAGTGTCGTCTGGTTTTCTTCGAGTAGATACCTATTGAGTTTCGCGGCCAGCTGTTGGTATTCGGCAAGAAGGCAGGCGAGACGATGATCGTCTTGTTTGATGATGGCAAATTCTTTTTCATACTTCGCTTATTTCCTCGCGTTCAAGTACGGCAAGGTCTCCGAGGTCGCGCCCATCGACAAGCTCAGCGTCGTCTTCGCCGTGCTGCTCGCCGTTTGGCTCTTCGGCGAGCAGCACGGTGCATGCCGTCGCCATCGACCGGATCGCCCTCGGCGGCATTCTGCTCGTCGTGTTTTGAGAAGGCTGCATCTTTTGCAAGGGAATCGGCATGATATGGCTTTTCCTGTCACGCGGTTCCTGCTATAATGATGATTTGATAGAGAAGATGATAGGGGCGGCTGCCTCGGCGGCCGCGTGGAGAGAAAGGGGAAGGTTCGGATGCCGAATCGGGCTGCCTGGGCAGAGATCGATCTCGCTGCCTATGCTCAGAATATCGAGGTAATCAAGAAGTGCGTGCAGCCGGGCGCGCAGCTCTGCATGGTCGTGAAGGCGGATGCCTACGGCCACGGGGCGGTGCCCTGCGCGCGCATCGCCGTGGCGCATGGCGCCTCGTATCTGGCAGTCGCGACGATCTCTGAGGGCATCGAGCTGCGCGAGGCAGGGTTCACGCAGCCCATCTTGATGCTGGGCCTGATCCTGCCGGAGGAGGCTGCATCCGTCGTGTCCTACGGCATCACGCAGACGGTCTGCACGCGGGAGCTCGCAGAGGCGCTCTCGGCGGCGGCTGTGGCGCAGGGGCGCACAGCAAAGGTGCATCTCAAGGTCGAGACGGGCATGGGGCGCATCGGCGTGCGCCCGGAGGAGGCAGCAGACCTCGCGGCGGCGATTGCCGCGCTGCCGGGCCTCGCGCTCGAGGGCGTATTTTCCCATTTCGCGACGGCGGACGACCGGGATAAGACGTACGCACATGCGCAGCTCGCATCGTTTCGGCAGGCGCTCGCCGCTATCGAGGCGCGCGGCATCCACGTAGAGCTCCGTCACATCGCGGAGAGTGCCGCGATCCTCGAGATGCCGGAAGCGCATTTCGACATGGTGCGCGTGGGCATCATCCAGCACGGGCTCTGGCCGTCCGCGGAGGTCTCGCATCCCATCGCCCTGCGCGAGACGATGCAGCTCAAGGCGCGCGTCGTGTTCCTGAAGCACGTGCATCCGGGAGAGAGCATCGGCTACGGGCGCGCCTTCGTGGCCGAGCGCGAGAGCCTCATCGCGACGCTCCCCATCGGCTACGCGGACGGCTATATCCGCGCGTACGGCGCGGAGGGCTATGTGTTGATCCGCGGGCGGAGCGCGCGGATCTGCGGCCGCGTCTGCATGGATCAGGTCATGGTCGACGTGACGGAGATCCCAGACGTCGCCGTCGGCGATACGGCGCTGCTCTTCGGCGGCGAGGCGCTGCCGACTGATACCGCCGCGCGCTGGCTCGATACGATCAATTACGAGGTGACGTGCCTCGTATCGCCGCGCGTGCCGCGGGTGTACGTGGACTGATGCTTTCGCGATGTGTTTCCCCATGCCGGCTGGCAGCTGCCTCCGGCATGGGGATTTTTTTCGGGCGCGCAGGGGATAACGCACTGCAGCGGGCCGTGCGGGATTTGCGCCGCTGCCGCTTGACCGGACGGGGATTCCTCTATACAATAGGGGATAGATTTTAGGAAAGGGAGGGACCGCCTTGGAGATGCTATCCCCGGAGATCCTGCTGTTTCTCGTCGCGTTCGGTTTCTGCGCGGCGTTCATCGATGCGGTTGTGGGTGGCGGCGGGCTCATCTCGCTGCCGGCGTTGCTCTTCATCGGCCTGCCGCCGCACCTCGCGCTCGGCACGAACAAGGCGGCGGCGGTGATGGGCGCACTCGCGAGCTTCGTGACGTTCGTGCGCTCGGGACGTGTGAACGGCTGGCTGATCCGCCGCCTCTTTCCACTCTCGCTCGTGGGCTCGGCGCTCGGCGTGCTCGCCGTGCGGCAGATCTCGCCGGAGATCCTGCGCCCGCTCGTCGTCTGCATGCTCATCGTCGTGCTCGTCTACAGCCTCGTAAAGAAGGACTGGGGCAGAGAGAACCACTACCACGGCATGACGCGGCGGCTGCTCGTGCTCTCGGGTGTCGTGGCGTTCTCGTTCGGCTTCTACGACGGCTTCTTCGGCCCGGGGACAGGCTCGTTCCTGCTCTTCGCGTTCCTGCTTCTCGGCTTCGATTTCCTCGGGGCGGCGGCGAATGCGCGCGCGCTCAATTTCGCGAGCAACATCGCGGGCGTGACGGTGTTCGGCCTCTTCGGGCTCATTGATTTCTCCTATGCGCTGCCGATGGGCCTTTCGATGATCGTCGGGGCCTGGTGCGGCGCGCGCATGGCGCTCAAGAAGGGGACGGGCTACGTGCGGCCGCTCTTCATCGCGATGACGACGGTGCTCATCGGTAAGCAGCTCGTCGATCTGTTGAAATGAGGCGGAGGATGAAAAAGACGAATCTCACGACGCTCTGCTATCTCGAGCGGGACGGCGCGTATCTCATGATGCACCGCGTGAAGAAGGCGCACGATATCAATCGCGATAAATGGGTCGGCGTCGGCGGCCATTTCGATCCGGATGAGAGCCCGGAGGAGTGTCTCCTGCGCGAGGTGCGTGAGGAGACGGGCGTCGTGCTCGACCGTTTCCGCCTGCGCGGCGTCATCACGTTCTCCTCGGACGCCTGGCAGACGGAGTACATGTTCCTCTACACGGCGGACGCATGGCACGGCGCGCTCGTGGGCGCGGACGCCTGCGACGAGGGGACGCTCGCCTGGGTGAAAAAAGAGGAGGTCTCCGCGCTCCCCATCTGGGAGGGGGACAAGATCTTCTTCCGCCTGCTCGCGGAGGAGCGGCCGTGCTTCTCCCTGAAGCTGCGCTATGTGGGCGATGTGCTCGTAGAGAAGGTGCTCGACGGGCAACCGCTGCCGTGAGATAGGAGGGAAAAGGGAATCTTGCAGACATCGGATGTGGATCGTTATCGCAGCCTGCGCTCCCTGCGCGAGGACCATGCCGCCTGGCGGCTCCTCGCGGCGGACCAGGCTGCTTTTCTCGTGGCGTTCTTCGAGCGGGAGTTCCTGCGCCCGGGGCGGCGCGCCATAGAGGAGCCGGAGCTCCTGCGCGACCTCGAGGAGGCGCTCGCCGCCGCGCGGCGGGAGACGGGAGGCGAGGAGCTCGTGCGCCCGGCGCGCGCCTATCTGCTCGCCTGGTCGGATGAGGCGCACGGCTGGCTCGCGCGCTTCCACGGGGCGGAGGATGTGCCGTGCTACGACCTCACGGCGGCGGCGGAGCGCGCCGTGACCTTCGTGCGCTCGCTGACGCACCGGGAGGTGCTCGGCACGGAGTCGCGCCTGCGCACCGCCATTTCCCTGCTCGATGAGATTGCGGAGGACCGCGATGAGGACGCAGCGCGGCGGGAGCAGCGGCTCCTCGCGCGCCGCGCCGCCATCGACAGGGAGCTTTCGGAGCTCCGCCGCACGGGCAAGGTCGTGCCGCGACTCACGGCGGGGCAGGTGCGCGAGCGCTACGTCGAGGCGCGCCGCATGTCAGAGGGCATCGTGCGCGATTTCCGCGCGCTCGAGGAGGAGTTCTCCGCGCTCGAGCGCGGCCTCATGCGGGAGGTCGTGACGTGGCAGCAGGGCAAGGGCGCGCTCTTAGGGCGCGTGTTCGAGCAGGGCGATGTTATCCGCGAGTCGCCGCAGGGGCAGAGCTTCGCGCTTTTCTGGCAGTTCCTCATGCAGGCGCCGGAGCAGCAGCACCTAGAGGAGCTCCTCGCGGCTGTGGCGCGCGTGCCGGAGCTTGCAGAGCTCCTCGCGGCGGAGGAGACGAAGCTTGCGGAGCTGCCGCGCGCCTGGATTCGCGGCGCGGCGGCGGTGCAGCAGACGATCGCGCGCCTCTCGCGGCAGCTGCGGCGCTACGTGGATGAGCGGTTCCTCACGCAGGAACGGGCGATTTTCCGCCGCATCCAGGAGATCGAGGGCGCGGCGATGACGCTGCGCGACCGGCCGCCCGCGGGGGACTTCCTCGCCATCGACCTGCCGCGCGCGGAGATCGACCTGCCGCTCGACCGGCGGCTCTTCCAGCCGCCGACGCGCCTGCGCCTGCGCGACTGCACGATCGAGCACGGCGACGCGCAGGCGGCGAAGGAGAGCGGTCAGGCGGCGCTCGGCAAGGCGCTTTCGCAGGTGCGTATCGACCGCCGGGCGCTGCGCGCGCACGTCGAGGAGACGATCGCGGCGGCGGGCGGCCGCAGCGTGACGCTCACGGAGGTGCTCACACGCCATCCGCTCACGGAGGGGCTCACGGAGCTCTTGGCGTACTTCGTGCTCGCGGGACGCCAGGCGGGCGCGGGAGCGCGTGCCGCCGCGGCAGACGCGCCGCTCATGGATGTCACATACACGCAGGGGGAGCACGCGCTGCGCGCGCAGTGCCGGGAGATGATCTTTACTCCCCGGCAGGGCAAGGCGAATGGAAAGGGAACAGGTGATCGGACGTGAACGGGGAAGAACAGGCTTTTTCGCGGGCGGCAGTCTCGCTCCTGCGCGGCGTCGTCGAGCGGCGGGCGGATGAGGCGCTCTGGCAGACGGTCTGCACGCAGCAGAGCGCACTGCAGGAATATTTCGCTCGGCTCGGCCTCCGCCTCACCGTGGATACGGCAGACGAGTACGCATACCTGCGGCAGGATGAGACGAGCGGCGTGCCGCGGCTCATGGCGCGCACGCAGCTCAGCTACGCGCTCTCATTGCTGCTGCTGCTCCTTCGGAAGCGGCTCGGCGAGTACGATGCGCTCGAGGGGGACAGCCGACTCATCCTCTCGAGCACGCAGATGGCGGAGATGCTCGCGCCCTTCTTCCCGCAGATGACGGACCGCGTGCGCTTCCTCGCGCGCGTGCGCCAGCAGGCGGAGCACGCGGCCTCCATGGGCTTCCTGCACCGCCTCTCGGGCGAGGACGCCTACGAGGTGCTGCCGCTCCTGCGGAGCTTCGTCACGGGAGAATGGCTCGAGGAGTTCGCAGAGCGCCTCGCGCAGTATCGCGCCTACGGCGCCGCGCAGCAGGAGATGACGGATCAGGACGCGCTGCCCCTCGCGCCGGAGGCGCCCGCCATGGCGGATGCTGAGGAGGACGCGGCAGTGGGCGCGGACGGGAAGGAAGCGCCCAGCGGCATAGAGGGAGGGAAGGACACCGATGAACTTATTTGACGAACATGCGGACCGTCTGCCGCAGCTCGGGTTCCGCCTCGCGCGGCTCGAGGTCTACAACTGGGGGACGTTCGACGGCGAGGTCTGGACGCTCGATCTCGATGGTGCGACCTCGCTGCTCACGGGCGACGTCGGCTCGGGCAAATCGACGCTCGTCGACGCCATCATCACGCTGCTCGTGCCGCCGCGCCGCATCACCTACAACAAGGCGGCAGACGCGAGCGCGAAGGAGCGCAGCCTGAATTCCTACGTGCGCGGCTACTACGCGCACCATGCGACGGCGGAGGGGACGAGCCGCCCTGAGGCGCTCCGGAGCAAGCGCGAGTACAGCGTGATCCTCGGCGTCTTCACCGATGAGAATTTCGGCCGCACGGTCACGCTCGCGCAGGTGTTCTGGTATCGCTCGGAGAGCGCACAGACGCCGTCGCGCCTCTACGTGCTCGCGGAGAAGCCGCTCTCCATCGCCGAGCGTTTCTCGCGCCTCGGCGGCGACATGCGCGCCTTCCGCCGCCGCCTCGAGGCGGATGATTTCATCCATACGTATGAGGACTATCCGCTCTACGGGCGCGATTTCCGCAAGCTCTTCGGCATCCGGCAGGAGCAGGCGCTCGACATCTTCCAGCAGACGATCTCGCTGAAAAAGGTCGATTCCCTCACGGACTTCGTGCGTTCGAACATGCTCGAGCCGCCGGACGTCGAGGGCCTGCTCACGGGGCTCCTGCATCAGTTCCGCGATCTCGAGGCGGCGCATGCCTCCGTCGTGCGCGCGCGGGAGCAGCAGCAGCTCCTCCTGCCCGTGCGGCAGACGGGCGCGCGCTACCGGCAGCTGCGCAGCGAGCGGGAGACGTATGAGCGCATGGGTGCGCTGCTCCCCGCCTGGCTCGCGGAGCGAGACATCGCCGCGCTCTCGCCGCAGATCGACGCGGCGGAGCAGAAACGGCAGGCGCTCGCGGAACTGCTCACCTCCCTGCGCGGGGAGCAGCAGGCGGCGGAGCAATCGCTCGCGGACGTGCGCAGCCAGCTCGCCCGCACGGGCGGCGCGCGCCTCGCGGCGCTCGAGGGGAAATGTGCGGCGCTCGAGGAAAAGCGGGCGGCACGGCAGGCAGCAGCGGCGCGCTACGCGGAGAGCGCCGCCGTCCTCTCCCTCTCCGTGCCCGAGACGGCGCAGGCGTTCGCAGCGAATGAGGAGGCAGCGCGCACAGCGACTGAGGCGGCGGAGACGGCGCTCGAGCAGGCAGAGGAAGACCGCGCGGACCAGCAGGCGAACCTGCGGGAAGTTGAGGAGCGCCTCGCGCGCCTCACGGAGGAGATCGCCTCGCTCTCCGCTAGGAAATCGAACATCCCCGCCGCCTTCGTGCGCCTGCGCGGGGAGCTCGCGGACGCGCTCGACCTCGCGGAGACGGAGCTGCCGTTCGCGGGAGAGCTCATGGAGGTGCGCGCCGAGGAGGGCGCGTGGGAAGGCGCGCTCGAGCGCCTGCTCCACGGATTCGCGCTCTCCCTGCTCGTGCCCGCGGCTCACTACGGCGAAGTCGTCGACTGGATGGAGCATCACCGCCTCGGCACGCGGCTCATCTACTACAGCGTTGAGGACGCGCTCCCCTTGGCGGACGTTTCCGCGCTGCCGGAGGACGCGGCGTGCCGGAAGCTCGCCGTGCGGCACGAGAGTCCGCTCGCCGGCTGGCTCACGCAGGAGCTCGCGCGCCGGTTCCGCCATCGCTGCTGTGAGACGCTGCGCGCGTTTCGCGCAGAGGACTACGCGCTCACGCCGTCCGGGCAGGTCAAGGTCGGCGGTCGCCGCCACGAGAAAGACGACCGCCATGACATCGGCGATCGCCGCCAGTACGTACTCGGCTTCTCGAGCCTGCGCAAGGTGCAGGCGCTCAAGCAGGAGGCAGAGGACCAGACGCGGGAGCGTGCGGACACGAAGGCGCTCCTGCGCCGCCTGAAGAAACAGCGCCAGGAGGCGCGTGCGAGGAGTGAGGCGGGCGGGCGCCTCTGCGCCTTCCATTCGTTTGAGGAGATCGACGCGGAGAGCGTGGCGCAGGCCATCGCCGCCTGTCAAAAGGAGGCGGCGTCGCTCGCGCAGGAAAACGAGGCGGGCGAGCGCCTGCGCGCCGAGCAGCAGAGACTCCTCGGGCGGCTCGGCGACCTGCGCCGTACCGTGCAGGAGAAAGAGCGTCTCTTGAACCGGCAGGAGCTCGTGCTCGAGCAGCTCGAGCGGGACCGCGCGGCGGACCAGGAGGAACTCGCGCGCACGGACGCGCTCGCGCTCGCCAAGGCGGAGGCGCTTCTGCAAGCCCACGCGCAGGAGGCGTGGGGTGCGCGCACCTACGCCCACGGGGAGCGCCAATCCCTCGAGAGCAGCTATCAGAGCTGGCTCGGTAGCAGGCGGCGCGAGACGACGCGCCTGCTCGAGGAGGAGACGAGCCGTCTCGCGGCCGCGATGGAGGCGTTCAACCACTCCTTCCCTGAGCTCGCGCGCGACCTCCTGCCGCGCCCTGAGGCGCAGGAGGAGTACGAGGCGCTCCTCACACAGCTCGAGCGCGACGGTCTGCCGCAGTACGAGCGGCGGTTCCGCGCGCTGCTCGAGGAGAACACCATCAACCAGATGGCTCTCTTCTACGCGAACCTCAAGCTACGCGCGCAGGAAATCAAAGAGCGCATCGAGAGCATCAACGCCTCTTTGCGCACCATTGACTACGACCCGGGCCGCTGCATCGAGATTTCCTGCGTACACACGCACGTGCGTGCTGTGCAGGAATTCCGCCGCGCGCTCGACGCCTGCATGACGGCGACGCCCGGCGCCATGCAGGACGGCGGCGAGGTGGCGTCGCCAGGCGCCGCGGCGAGCGACGAAGAAGGGGCAGGAGCGCCCCGTACATCGGCAGAAGATGGCGGCGAGCAGCAGTACGCGCAAGTCGCCGCACTCGCCTCGCGCCTGCGCGCCGACACGGAGGAAGACAAGCGCTGGCGGCGCGAAGTCGTCGACGTGCGCAACTGGTTCGATTTCGCGGCGTCGGAGCGCTGGCGCGAGACCGGCGAGGAGTACGAGCACTTCACCGACTCCGGCGGCAAGTCCGGCGGACAGAAGGAAAAGCTCGCCTACACGATCCTCGCGGCGAGCATCGTCTACAACTTCGGCCTCGAGGGCAGCCACGCCGGTGAGCAATCCCTGCGCTTCGTCGTCATCGACGAGGCATTCCTCAAGAGCTCCGACGCCTCCGCACGCTTCGGCCTCCAGCTCTTCCAGCAGCTCGACCTCCAGCTCCTCGTCGTCACCCCACTGCTCAAGATCGCGACGATCGAGCCCTTCGTCCGCCACGTCGGCTTCGTCTGGCAAGACGACGTCCAGCATCGCTCGTACCTGCGCAACATCAGCATCGAGGAATTTGCGGCGGAGCGGGAGAAACGCGGAGAGTGAAAAAGCCGTGCAGCCCATTTGAGGGCTGCACGGCTTTTTCAGTGCTGCGGTTCCGGCATCTGCTGGATCGAGCGGATCGGATAGGGGATCTCGATGCCCTCCTCGCGGTAGCGGCGCGTGAGGGCTTTGATGAATTCGTGCTTGAGCAGGAATTGGTGATCGAAATTGCTGCTGTGCAGGATGACGTTGAAGTCGATGCTCGACTCGCCGAAGGCGGTGAAGCGCACGAGCGGCGGCTGCTCCACCTCGCTGTCGACGCGCGCGATGACCTCATTGGCGACCTCGAGCGTGACCTTTTCCACAAAATCGAGGTCGCTGTCGTAGGCGACGCCGACGGGGATGCTGATGGCCATGTCGAGTGCGGGCATGCTGAAGTTCGTGATGTTCGAGGAGGCGATCTTCTGGTTTGGGATGACGACCATGTTGCTGCCGCTCGCCGGCACGATCGTCGTGAAGCGCCAGGTGATGTCCGTCACGCGCCCTTCCTCGCCGGTGCTGAGCCGGATGTAGTCGCCGAGGCGCAGCTGCTTCGAGAGGATGAGGTGCAGGCCGGAGAAGATGTTCGCGAGCGTCTCCTGCAGCGCGAGGGCGACCGCCATGCCGCCGACGCCCATCGCGGTGAGGATGGGCGCGATGGAGATGCCGTAGTATTGGAGCACGACGAGCACGCCCATCGCATAGATGATGACGGTGAGGATCGTCGAGAGCAGCGTCGTCTTCGGCAGCGGGCGGTCGGAGCGTTCGATGTGCATGGCGACGACGCCGTTGACCGTGCGCGAGACGACGCGCGTGATGGAGAGGATGATGACGGTGAAAAGAATATAGGAAAAGAGCCGCGTCAGCGGTGCCGGGATGTCGATCGTGTTGACGATCCAGTAGAGTCCGACGACGAGCGCGAGGGAGACCGGCACGCCCCGGAGCGCGTTGATGAAGACGTAATGCCACGTGCCTTCCTCGATGGAGAGGTGCGTGCGGATGCGGCGGTTCACGAGTTTGTTGACGGCGATGCCGACTGCGAGCGCGCCGATGAGGATGCAGCAGGGCACGGCGAGCATCTCGATGAGATGCTTCCAGTCGAACCAGCTGAGCCAGTCGAAATTCGGCAAAGGGATTCCTCCTATCACTGCCGCTGTCGGGATGTGTCCTACGGCAGCGGCTTGCGTTGATTTACGCCTATTATACTATAAATGCGTGTGGGCGGCTATGGGAATCGCGTGCGGATGGGAGCGTTACATTTCGCAGGATCCGGCGCGATCGCAGACGTCGCTTTGCCAAAAGTTTCTTTGATTTCATGGAGGGAAAAATAAGAAACGTGGATTGAAACGTGACACGTGCCGCGCCGTCAGTTATCAACAAGGTCGCTCCCCGCGTGGGAGCGTGGATTGAAACGATGACTTCCAGCCGTTTCGTCAGTTCTCGCAAGCCCAGCATACTCCAGAAGCGTCGCTCTCACGTGGGCGCGTGGACGGAATCGTCATTCTTGTGACAAATAGCAAGCGAGGAAGAAGGAGTCAGGGCGTTCGGGGGCGAAAGTTATAGGCGTTTGGCAATGAGAAAGGAGCGACTATGAACGATATTTTATATGAAGGCCCGCGTCTGCGCCTCCGCAGGGCGGATCTCACGGATCTCGATTATATCCTGGAGCTGGAGTACCGCGCGGAGAATGTGAAATACATCGTCCCGTTCGACAAGCTGTTCCATACGAAGGTGCTCGAGGGGAAGATCGAGGAGTCGATGGATGTGCTTGCGGAGGAGATCGCGACGGGGGAGCGCGTCGGGTATTTTCTCATCAATGGGCTCAAGACGGAGGCGAAGGAGATCGAGTGGACGCATGTCGTCATCGACAAGAAGGGGCGCGGCTATGGGCATGAGGCGATGAAGCTGCTCAAGGCGTGGTCGTTCGAGACGCTCGGGTTCCACCGTGCCTGGCTCGATTGCAAGGACTACAATGCGCGCGCGCTCCATCTCTATGAGACGGAGGGGATGCTGCGCGAGGGCCTCATCCGCGAGACGATCCTCACGGACGGACGCTATGAGAACCTCGTGATCCTCGGGCTGCTCGCGCGCGAGTATGAGGCACGCAAGGCGCAGGGACTCGAGCTCGGCAGGAGCGAGGAAAAGAAAAGGGCATGAGAAACGCCGCGCGGATATCGCGCGGCGTTGAGAGGAGCGTAGGAAACTGCGGTTCCCTGCGTGGGAAGTGGCAGAGTGGATTTTCCTGAAACGGTGTGCGGGATGCTGCACGGAAAGGAGGGAGGCGCGATGGCAAAGGTACGGGCGGCGCTCCTCCAGCTCTCGGTGACGGGAGCGAAGGAGGAGAACCTGCGTCGCGCGGCAGAGGCCGTGCGGCGGGCGGCGGACGCGGGCGCGCAGATCGTCTGCCTGCCCGAGATGTTTTGCTGTCCTTATGAGACGCAGGCGTTCCGTGCGCATCGGGAGGCAGCGGGCGGCCGCATCTGGACGGCGCTCGCGCAGATGGCAGCGGAGTCCCGCGTCTATCTCATCGGCGGGTCCTTTCCAGAAGCGGCGGACGGCAGGCTCTACAACACGTGCTTCGTCTTTGACGCGGCGGGCCAGCAGGTCGCGCGGCACCGCAAGGTACACCTCTTCGACATCGATGTGCGGGGCGGCCAGCGATTTCGCGAAAGCGAGACGTTCTCCCCGGGGGAGGACCTCACGGTCTTTGAGACGCCGTTTGGGCGCGTCGGCGTGGAGATCTGCTTCGACATCCGCTTTACCGAGCTCACGCAACTCCTGGCGCTCCAGGGCGCAAGGATGGTCTTCGTACCGGCGTCGTTCAACATGACGACAGGGCCGCGGCATTGGCAGCTGCTCTTTCGCGCGCGGGCGCTCGATGCGCAGCTCTACTTGCTCGGCTGCGCGGCAGCGCGCGACGCACGGCAGAGCTACGTCTCCTACGGGCACTCGCTCGTGACGACGCCCTGGGGGGAGGTCCTCGCGGAGCTCGGCAGCGCGCCTGGCATGCTCCTCGAGACGATCGACCTCGCGGCGGTCGATGAGGTGCGCGCGCAGATCCCCGTCATGGGCGGCGCGCGCCGGGACGACCTCTACGAGCTTCGCTGGCGCGCGCAGCGATGACATCTTCCGATATCTTGGCATGAAAAAATCCTGCTCACAGGTTCGTGAGCAGGATTTTTAGTGCGATCTTTTTTTCCGGCGGCAGGTCGCGGATGAGAGCGATGAGGCTGTCGTCCGTGACGTCGCCTCCCGCTCCGGGGAGGTGGGAGCCGGGCTGCCCTGTGCTCGATATCTGATCGAGTTCCTCGATGCGCACGTTGAGCGCATGGCAGATCTTGAGGACGTTGTCCATGGCGGCGCCGCCAATGGAGCCGTTGAGGATGGAAAGCAGCGTCGTATACGGCATGGAAATCTGTTGGGCGAACGCCTTGAGCGTGTAGCCGTGGGATTTGATGAGGGATTTGATATAGTCTTCGCGCGTCATCGAATCCCTCCCTTCGCGGTCGTTCTGTAGAATGAAATATCGTGTCGCGTTGTCAACGAATCAATAAAAAATCCTTGCCATCCATTATACATGGAAATATCGGACAATTCAATGAAAAAATCGCTATAGTAATGGTGCCTTTTCCGGAATAGATAGAAAAACAACAGGAAAACGAGGGGGGTCATCTGATAATGCGATTGATTTTCGTATTGGAATACAATATAACGTTTAGATGGAATAACACTATTTTTCAGACAAATGGAGAAAAATACGAAAAAATATGATTAAAAAATGCGATTTCGTATTGACTACGTGTTTCATCTCGTGTATCATAATACACGTAAACGAAATAACGTTCCGAATCCGAGGAAAACAAGGAAAGAACGTTTTGAGAGCACGAACGATACCGTGAGGTTGTCGTTACTATCATTCTTTCGTGAATTGTTTGCAAATTCATAAGGAAGCGCCGATGAAGACGCACATGCAGTTCCATCCGCGCTTCCACAACAAGACCGGAACGAAGAAGGGGAGTTTCACGATGGAAAAAGCAACAGTCGTTGTCATCGGCGGCGGCGCTACGGGCGTAGGAATCCTGCGTGACCTCGCAATGCGTGGCGTGGATGTCATGCTCGTTGAGAAACGCGACCTCATCAACGGCGCCAGCTCGCGTTATCATGGCCTGCTGCACAGCGGTGGACGCTATGCAGTGAAGGATCAGGAGGCAGCGAAGGAGTGCATTGAGGAGAATACGATCCTCCGCAAGATCGGCAAGAGCTGCGTCGAGGCTTCGGGCGGCATGTTCGTGCGGCTTGACAGCGATGACCCGGACTATGAGCAGGCCTGGGTCGAGGGCTGCAAGACGAGCGGCATCGAGGCGAAGCACATTTCTTTAGATGAAGCTTTCCATCTGGAGCCGCGCCTCTCGAAGCATGTCGTCTCCGCTTACCTCGTGCCGGATGCCGCGATCGACGGCTTTCGCATGAGCTGGCAGAACGTCGACAGCGCGAAGCGCTACGGCGGCCGCCTCAAGACGTACACGGAGGTCATCGGCATCCTGCGCGAGGGCGATGAAGTCCACGGCATCAAGGTGCGCGACTACTTCTCTGGCGAGGAGTACGAGATCGGCTGCGATATCCTCGTGAACGCCGGCGGCGGCTGGGCAGGCAAGATCGCGGAGATGGCGGGCCTCGAGGTCGGCGTCCAGCCGGATAAGGGCACGCTCCTCGCGTTCAACCAGCGCATCGCGAACCACGTCGTGAACCGCCTGCACAAGTCTTCGGACGGCGATATCTTCGTCCCGCACGGTTCCATCACGATCCTCGGCACGACGTCGATGAGCATCCCTGATGCAGAGGATACGAGCACGTCGCGCGAAGAGGTCGAGAAGCTCCTCTCCATCGGCGAGCAGACGTTCGAGAATCTGCGCGACTACCGCCTGCTTCGCTGCTTCGCGGGCAGCCGTCCGCTCTACATGCCGCCGGGAGGCGCATCGGGGCGCGGCGCATCGCGCGGCTTCGCAGTCGTCGACCACGAGAAGCAGGACGGTCTTAAGGGCATGTTCACGATCGTGGGCGGCAAGTTCACGACGTACCGCCTGATGGCAGAGCGCATGTCCGACCAGGTCTGCGCGAAGCTCGGCAACCACGAGAAATGCCGCACGGCGGAAGAGCCGCTCGTCCCGCAGGTCTCCGAGGAGGACAAGGAAGCAGCACGCAAGTACTTCCCGTCCTACGGCACGAACCTCGCGGCGACGCGCCTCGGCCCCGAGCGTTTCGCCCGCGTGGTCGATACGCTCAAGAGAGAGCCGGAGAAGCGCGAGATCATCTGCGAGTGCGAGAATGTCACGCGCGCAGAGGTCGAGGAGATCGCCAAGGAACTCTCGAGCTACAAGATCAACGATGTGCGCCGCCGGACGCGTCTCGGCATGGGCACGTGCCAGGCGAACTTCTGCGCACTCAGGAGCGCGAGCGTGTTCGCGAAATGCGGGCACGATGAGATTTGCAAGGATTCGCTCGGACAGATGAAAGAATTCCTCCAGGGACGCTGGAAGGGGATCCGTCCGGTCCTCATGGGTCGTACGATCCGCGAAGTCGAGATGACGCGCGGGCTGTATGAGCTGGTATTCAATGTGAATGGGGGAAATGCGCAATGATTCGTTCAGATGTAGTCGTCATCGGGGGCGGCTTTGCCGGACTCATCGCCGCACTCGCGAGCGCCAAGCGCGGCAAGTCGGTGACGCTCCTGACCTATGGTGAAGGGACGCTGACACTGAACAGCGGTGTCATCGATGTGCTCGGCTTTGATGAGAACCACAACGCGGTGGAGAATCCGCTCGCCGCGATCGAGAATCTGCCCGCAGATCATCCCTATAAGAAAATCGGTACGAAGGCGCTGGAGGAATCCATCGATTTCTTCACGGCGGTGGCGCGGAAGAACCACATCCCGTATCACGGCTCCCTCGACCGTCAGATGATGGTGCCGACGGCTGTCGGCACGCTGAAGCCGACCTGCTTCGCTCCGCATTCCCTTTCGGGCTCCGAGGTCTTCCCGGGCAAGAAGAAGATCGTCATCGTCGGCATCAAGGGTCTCAAGGATTTCTACGGTGACATCATGGTAGAGAACCTCAAGAAGTCCCTCGGTGAGGACAAATCCTATGAGGTTCTCGAGGTCGAGACAGGTCTCACGGGTGGCCGTGATATCACGACCCAGGATGTAGCACGCTGGATGGACACGGACGAGGGGACGAGCTCCTTCTCCAAGCAGCTCTTGAAAGCAGAGTCCTTGAAGAACGGCAATACGACTGACGTGCTCTTCGTCGTGCCGCAGGTGCTCGGCACGAAGGGCCACGCTTGCTATCAGACGATCAGCAGCCGCGTCGGTACGGACGTCGTCGAGACGACCTGCCTGCCGCCGTCCGTGAACGGCATGCGCCTGCAGGCGCTCCTCATCGACAGCCTGCGCGAGCTCGGTGTCGACATCGTCGAGAACACGAAGGTCGTGGGCGCTGAGAAGGACGGCACGCAGGCGACGGCAGTCATCGCACAGACGGCATCGAACCAGAAGCGCTACTACGCGAAGAAGTTCATTCTTGCGACGGGCGGCTTCTACAGCGGCGGCATCACGATGCGCGACTTCGAGCAACCGAAGGAAATGATTTTCGATCTGCCGGTCTACTTCGTCAAGGGCGAAGAGAACTGGTCAAACAAGGAACTTTTCTCCAACAAGCCTCAGGGCTTTGCCAAGACCGGTATCCTCACGGATGAGACACTCCGTCCGGTGGACGAGAGCGGCAAGCGTGTCCTCGATAATGTGTATGTCGTGGGACGCAATCTCGGTGGCTATGACTTCTGCTTCGAGCACTCCGGCAACGGCGTGGCTCTGGCATCGGCATACAAGGCCGCGATGATGTAAAGAGGGGAGCCCGTTAGAATGAGCGATAAGACAATGATTGATGAAGAAGAGAGAGCCATCTACAGTGGCGATCACTGCCTCTCCTGTACGTCGTGCATGGCGAACTGCCCCGTCATGGCAGCTGCCAAGGACTACCGCGGGCCGAAGCTCGTCGCACCGGCACACGGGCGCATGCACTTCTCCGAGGACGACACGGAGCTCTCTTTGGACTTCTGCTCGAACTGCAAGAGCTGTGACCGCGCCTGCCCGTCCGGCGTCGCCGTCTCCACGCTCAACATGCTGCAGCGCGCAGAGTATTATAAGAAGCATCCGCATCCGCAGCGCGACGATATGCTCGCTCACGCGGAGAAGATGGCGAAGCTCGTCAACGCACTGCCGCTTGGCACGACGTTCGCGAACCTCGGCATGAAGATCGGTCGGAGCCTCGGCATGTTCGATTCGATGGGCATCGCCGGCGAGCGTGAGATGCCCGCCTATGCATCGAACACCTTTGCCCAGGAGTTCCGCAAGATCAAGCAGCCGTCTTCCGACAAGAAAGTCGTCTTCTTCCCTGGCTGCTCGATCAACTACAACGAGCCGCATATCGGCGTGGCGTTCGTCAAGGTCATGAATGCGAACGGCTATGAAGTCCTCCTCGACGAGGCGTTCAACTGCTGTGGTTCGCCGCTCGTCGTCACCGGCTATCTCGATGAGGCACATGAGCACGCGGAGAACAACGTCGAGCGCATCCTCTATTGGAAGCGCCAGGGCATCCCCGTCGTCGCCACCTGCACGAGCTGCTCGCTCATGCTCCGCAAGGAGTACGAAGAGCTCTTCGGCGAGGAAGCGATGAAGGAAGCCGGCGAGAACGTCTACGATGCGTTCGAGTTCCTCGAGATGCTTGACGCCGAGGGCAAGTTCAACACGAAACTCGCCCCCGTAAATGAGAAGTTCCTCTACCATGTTCCCTGCCATCTCAAGGCTGCGGGTATTGGCACGCCGGTCGTCTCGATCTTCCGCCACCTGCCGGGGGCGAAGGTGGAGCTTGCGGATGCTGGCTGCTGCGGCATGAGCGGCAACTACGGCTTCAAGAAAGATAAATACGAGATCTCCATGAAAATCGGCGAGAAGCTCTTCTCGCGGATCAAGGCGGCGCATGCGGATGATGTCATCTGCGAGTGCCCGACCTGCAGGATGCAGATTCAACATGGGACGCAGGCAGAGCCCTGCCATCCCATCGAGATATTGGCGAAAGCCTATCAATAAACCTGAAGGCCATGGTCTTTGACGAAGGGGGTTATTGCATGGTTCAAGGGAAAGTCCGAAGAATTATCCTGCTCTGCTCGGCAGGCGTCTCCACGAACCTACTCGTGAGGCGCATGGAGGCGGAGGCAGCCCGACTCGGGTATCCATGCTCGGTGAGCTTTTACCCGATCAATGAGGTGGCGGAAGCAGCATCCTTTGCGGATGTCATGCTCCTCGCGCCGCAGGCAGCTTCCAACCTGCCGGAACTTCAAGTGAAGTATCCCAATGTCAAGTCTGCTGTGATACCGAAGGATCTCTACGCCACGATAGACGCGGGCAAGATCCTCGACCTCGCGCAGAAGATTGCCGGTGATTATTAAGGGGCACCGGGAATCGGAAGGTTTCTTTAGGGTGTTCGGAGGTGCGGAGGCCTCGCCTCCTCTGCTTCCAGACATAATTTTACAAAAATACACAATAGAAAGAGGTTTTTAAGATGGCAAAACAGTATGTAATGGCTCTCGACGCAGGCACGACTTCCAATCGTGCGATCATCTTCGATCGCAATTCCAAGATTGTCGGTGTCTCCCAGAAAGAGTTCACGCAGCATTTCCCGAAACCGGGCTGGGTTGAGCATGACGCCGAGGAAATCTGGAGCACGATGGTCACGGTCATGAAGGAAGCCCTCGAGCAGTCCGGACTCGTCGCGAGCGATATCGCCGGCATCGGCATCACGAACCAGCGCGAGACGGCAGTCGTCTGGGATAAGAACACGGGCCGCCCCATCTACAACGCCATCGTTTGGCAGTCCCGCCAGACGGCACCGATTGCTGAAGCACTGAAGGCGAAAGGCCTCGTGGAAGAGGTTCGTGAGAAGACTGGCCTCACGATCGATGCATATTTCTCCGGCACGAAGATCCGCTGGATTCTCGACCATGTCGAGGGCGCGCAGGAGAGAGCTGAGAAGGGCGAGCTCATCTTCGGTACGATCGATACTTGGCTGATCTGGAAACTCACGGGCGGCAAGGCGCATGTCACGGATTATTCCAACGCGTCCCGCACGATGCTCTTCAACATCAATACGCTGCAGTGGGATGACGACCTCCTCGGCTATCTCAATGTGCCGAAGGCGATGCTGCCGGAAGTCAAGCCGTCTTCCTGCGTCTATGGCGAGAGCCTGCCGAGCGTCCTCGGTGCTCCGATTCCTGTTTCCGGTGCTGCTGGCGACCAGCAGTGCGCACTCTTCGGTCAGAACTGCTTCGACCCGGGCACGGCGAAGAACACGTACGGCACGGGCTGCTTCCTGCTCATGAACACGGGCACGGAGCGTAAGCATTCCAAGAACGGCCTCGTGACGACGATCGCCTGGGGCCTCGACGGCAAAGTCGAGTACGCACTCGAGGGTTCCATCTTCGTCGCTGGTTCTGCAATCCAGTGGCTGCGTGACGGCGTCCGCCTCGTCGACTCCGCTCCGGATTCCGAGTGGGTTGCGAAGAAGGTCAAGGATACGGCTGGCGTCTACGTCGTTCCGGCATTCGTCGGCCTCGGCGCTCCGTACTGGGATATGAATGCACGCGGCACGATCATCGGCATCACGCGCGGCACGACGAAGGCTCATATCGTCCGCGCTACGCTCGAGTCGCTCGCTTATCAGACGAAAGATGTCCTCAACGCGATGGAGGCTGACTCCGGCGTCAAGCTGAAGGCCCTCAAGGTCGATGGCGGCGCTTGCGCGAACAATCTCCTCATGCAGTTCCAGGCGGATATCCTCGAATGCCCGGTTGATCGTCCTCAGATCATCGAGACGACGGCACTCGGCGCTGCGTACCTCGCAGGCCTCGCAGTCGGCGTTTGGAGCAGCAAGGACGAAGTCAAGACGGCTTGGAAGCTCGATACGCGCTTTGAGCCGACGATGGCTGATGACGAAGCGAAACGCCTCTACAAGGGCTGGCAGAAGGCTGTCAAGCACTCGATGAACTGGCTCGAGGACGGCGAAGAAGAGTAATTCTAGGAAGGAACGGTTGTGCCGGTGTCGCCAGGGGGGCGCCCGGCAGGCTGTTTCAGATATTATCTCCATGGTTCTTTAGGAGTATTTTTCAAAGAGGTTTTAAGGAGGAATTATCATGGTCACAGGAACAGAAAACCTTCTGGGCGAGTTCATTGGAACCACCGTTCTCCTCGTCTTTGGTTGCGGCGTTTGCGCCAACCTGACGCTGGAGAAATCGAAAGGCCAGGCATCTGGCTGGGTCAACATTGCGATCGGATGGGGTTTCGCGGTTACGCTCGGTGTCTTCACTGCGACGACGCTCGGCGCACCGCAGGGCGACCTTAACCCGGCCGTCACGTTCGGTAAGATGCTCGTCGGCATCTACACGTTCCAGCAGTTCATCATGACGACTATTGTGCAGATCCTCGGAGGCATCCTCGGTGCCACGATCGTCTGGCTCGCTTATCTGCCGCATTGGGAACTCACGAAAGACCCCGCTGCGAAGCTCGGTGTCTTCTGCACGGCGCCTGCTGTCCGTAAGTTCGGCCCGGCGTTCCTCTGCGAGTTCATCGCTACGTTCTTCCTGATGTTCGTCATCTGGATGATCTTCTCGAAGCCGGTCGGCAACATGGTTCCGGGCTATGGCCCGTACATCGTCGGTGTCCTTATCTGGGCACTCGGCCTTTCCCTCGGTGGTCCGACGGGTTATGCAATGAACCCCGCCCGTGACCTTGGTCCTCGCATTGCGCATGCGATCCTCCCGATCGCTGGCAAGGGCGGTTCTGACTGGGCCTATGCTTGGGTTCCTATCCTCGCTCCGATCTGCGGTGCAGGCGCAGCCTATGTCGTTGCTACGGCACTCGGCGCATTCTAATCTGGTAGCTACCTGCGCAAGCGGGTTTGCTATAAATCATTTTACATCTCCCAATTTTAAGGCTTGATTACCCCTCTTTTATCCCTTGTTGTTTGGAAGTTTCCCGATTCGTTCGGAAAACTTCCACTTTTTTTGTCTAAAAAAGGGAAGAGGCGCATTTTGGGAGGAAGATTGCTCGTCCTAGATCGTGACTTCGTCGCGTTTTTGGCGGAGCGTCCCGGAGTTTTCAGTGAAGCGGTGCAAACGTCTCTTTTTTTATGTAAGATTTTGTCAGGTTATGGTATAATAAGACGTGTATACATATTGGCTGGAGCAGTCAGAATGCAGGGCAGGAGAGATTTTATGCAGAAAAAATATATCTTGGCACTGGATTCCGGTACCGTGAAGAACCGCTCGGTCGTGTTCAACCGCAGCGGTGAGATGATCTCTTACGCGGAAAAGAAGATCAGCACGTTCACCCCGCATGCCGAATGGATCGAGCAGGATGCGGAGGAGATCTGGAGCACGCAGCTCTGGACGGCACGTGAGGCGCTGCGCCTCGCGGCCATCGACAGCCGCGAGGTGGCGGCAATCGCCGTGACGAACCAGCGCGAGACGACCGTCATCTGGAACCGTCAGACGGGGCGGCCGCTCTATCCCGCCATCAGCTGGCAGTCGCGGCAGACGGAGCCCATCTGCGAGCATCTGCGAGAGCAGGGATATCAGGAGGAGATCCGGCAGAAGACGTCGCTCGTGCTCAATCCGTATTTCTCCGGGACGAAGATCTGCTGGCTGCTCGACAATGTGCTCGGCGCGCGGGAGATGGCGGAGAAGGGAGACCTCTGCTTCGGCACGATCGATACTTGGCTCATGTGGAAGCTCTCGGGGGGCGAGATCTTCGCGACGGATTACTCGAACGCGTCGCGCACGATGCTCTTCCACCTCAAGCACCTCTGCTGGGACGATGAGATCCTGCGCCATCTGCGCATTCCGCGCGCGATGCTGCCGGAGGTGCATCCGTCGAGCCACCTCTACGGCTATACGGATGCGACGCGGTTCGGTGCGGCGATTCCCATCGCCGCGTGCATCGGCAATCAGCAGGCGGATCTCTTCGGACAGGCGTGCTTCGAGAAGGGCGAGGCGAAAAACTCGTATGGCGAGGGCTCGTTCCTCCTCATGAATACGGGCAAGGAGATCATCCACTCGCAGAACGGCCTCATCACGACGATCGCCTGGGCCATCGGCGACGATGTGACGTACGCGCTCGAGGGCAGCATGCTCGTCTCGGGCTCGAGCCTCGAATGGCTCAAGCATGGGCTCGGCATCTTAAAGTCGATGCCGGATTCCGAATGGGTGTCGAAGCTCGTGCCCGATACGGGCGGCGTGTACTTCGTGCCGTCGTTCCGTGGGCTGTCTGCGCCCTACTGGGATACGAAGACCTCGGGGATGATCATCGGACTCAAGGAGGACACGCAGCGCGCGCACATCATCCGCGCAGCGCTCGCGGCGCTCGCCTATCAGGTGCGCGATGTCTACGAGGCGCTCGCCTCCGATGTCGCGGCGCCGATCTCGCAGCTCAAGGTCGACGGCGGTGCGGCGCAGAACAACTTGCTCATGCAGTTCCAGGCGGACATCCTTAACATGCCTGTCATCCGCGCCTACACGACGGAAACGACGGGCCTCGGCGCTGCCTATCTCGCTGGGCTTGCCATGGGCATCTGGAAGGACGTCGACGAGCTCAAAGACCTCTGGCATGAGGGGATTCGCTACGAGCCGCAGATGAGCGAGGATCAGCGCTGCGCGCTCTATGATGGATGGCAGAATGCCGTCTCGAAGGTCATGGGCTGGTAACAGATCGGTCTTTACATCTTTTATGAATTTCCGTAGTTTCTCTTGCCACGATTCCATCATCTATGGACATCTGCCGTAGCTTGACAGCAGATGTCTTTTTTTATGGTATAATTTGAGAAGATCGGCAGGTTTCCTGCATCGGTGTAGGGAATAATCTATCATGCGGGGCCCCGGATAGGCAAAGCGTTTCGTATCATAACGCGAATGAGAAGGAAAGAGGGGATTTTATGAAGGCGAGAGAGATCCTGGCTCATGTGGACCATACGCTACTCAAGCAGACGGCGACGTGGACTGAGATGCAGCGCGTGGCGGAGGAAGCCATCCGCTACGGCACGGCGACGGTGATGGTGCCGTCGTGCTACGTCGGGCGGCTCGTGCGCGTGTACGGTGCGAAGCTCAAGGTGGCGACGGTCGTCGGCTTCCCGAACGGCAACGCGTCGACGGCGGCAAAGCTCGCGGAGACGGCGCAGGCGCTCGCAGACGGTGCGGCGGAGATCGACATGGTCATCAACATCGGCATGCTCAAGGCGGGCGATGAGCGATATGTGACGGAGGAGATTCGCGCGCTCAAGGCGCTCTGCGGGGAGCGGGTGCTGAAGGTCATCGTCGAGACTTGCTTCCTCACGCAGGAGGAGAAGATCGTGGCGTGCCGCGCGGTGACGGAGGGCGGCGCGGACTTCATCAAGACGTCCACGGGCTTTGGCCCCGCGGGCGCGACGCTTGAAGACATCGAGCTCTTCCGCGCGCAGGTCGGGCCTGGGGTCAAGATCAAGGCAGCGGGCGGCATCCACACGCGCGAGGAGATGGAGGCATATCTCGCGGCAGGCTGTGCGCGGCTCGGGGCAAGCAGCGCCGTGGCGGTGCTCAAGGATGCCTGGGAGGAGGAAGCATGATGAAACGGTACAAAAGAGTATTCCTGATCGTCCTTGACAGCTTCGGCATCGGCGCGGAGCCGGATGCGGCGGAGTTCGGCGACGGTGATGTGAACACGCTGCGCACGATCGCGGCGTCGCCTGCCTATCGGACGCCGAACCTCGCGCGGCTCGGGCTCTTCAATATCGACGGCGTGGGCTGCGGAAAGCCGGTCGATGCACCCATCGGTACGTATGCGCGCCTGCGGGAGCTCTCGCGTGGCAAGGATACGACGACGGGACACTGGGAGATCGCTGGTATCGTCTCGGAACGCCCGATGCCCACGTATCCGCACGGCTTCCCGCCCGAGATCATCGAGAAGCTCGAGCAGGCGTTCGGCAGGAAAGTCCTCTGCAACAAACCGTATTCCGGCACGCAGGTCATCCACGACTACGGCCGCGAGCAGAAAGAGACGGGCGGGCTCATCGTCTACACCTCGGCGGACAGCGTGCTGCAGATCGCAGCGCACGAGGACGACGTGCCCGTCGAGCAGCTCTATGCGTACTGTAGGCAGGCGCGCGTCATCATGCAGGGGGAGCACGGCGTCGGCCGCATCATTGCGCGCCCTTACGTTGGCACCTGGCCGAACTACACGCGCACGCCGCGTCGTCACGATTTCTCGCTCGACCCGACGGGGGACACGGTGCTCGATGCGCTCGCGCGCAAGGGGCTGGCGACGATCGGCGTCGGCAAGATCGCCGATATCTTCGCGGGCCGCAGCATCAGCCGCACGCTCGGCGTCAACAAGGACAACCGCGACGGCATGGAGAAGACACTCGCGCTCCAGGAAGAGGACTTCGAGGGGCTGGCGTTCGTCAACCTCGTCGATTTCGACATGGCGTACGGCCATCGCCGCAACGTCGATGGCTATGCGCGCGCCGCAACGGAGTTCGACGCGCAGCTCGGCACGTTCCTCGCGCAGATGCGCCCAGGCGATGTGCTCATGATCACGGCTGACCATGGCTGCGATCCGGGTGCGCCGGGGACGGACCACACGCGCGAGTACGTGCCGCTGCTCGTCTATGGAGCGGGTATCCGGCAGGGGCTCAACCTCGGCACGTATCCGACGTTCGCGATGATCGGCGCGACGATCTCTGACATGTTCGGTGCTGATCTCAAGACGAAGGGCGAGAGCCTGTTGCCCCGCCTCGCGCTGAAGGAGGACTGAGCCATGCACATGTATGATCTCATCACGAAGAAGAAGCACGGGAAGGCGCTCACGGACGAGGAGATCGCCTTCCTCATCGACGGCTACGTCCGCGGGGACATCCCCGACTACCAGATGGCGGCCATGCTCATGGCAATCTGGTTCTCCGGCATGAGCGACCATGAGACCGCCGTGCTCACGCAGGTCATGGCGCGCTCCGGCGACATGATCGACCTTTCGGAGATCTCGGGGAAAACGGTGGACAAGCACTCGACGGGCGGCGTCGGCGACAAGACGACGCTCATCGCCTGTCCCATCGTCGCGGCGTGCGGCGGCAAGATCGCGAAGATGAGCGGGCGCGGCCTCGGCCATACGGGCGGCACCGTCGACAAGCTCGCCTCGATCCCGGGTTACCGCACGGAGCTCTCGCGCGAGGAGTTCTTCCACACGGTCGAGACGTGCGGCATCTCGCTCATCGGACAGTCGGGGAACCTCGCGCCCGCAGATAAGAAGCTCTACGCCCTGCGCGATGTGACGGCGACGGTCGACAGCATCCCGCTCATCGCGTCGTCCATCATGAGCAAGAAGCTCGCGGCAGGCGCGAGCGCCATCCTGCTCGATGTCAAGACCGGATCGGGCGCGTTCATGAAGACGCAGGAGGACGCGATCCGCCTCGCGCAGACGATGGTCGCCATCGGCGAGGAGGCAGGTCGCCGCACGGTCGCGCTCATCACGGATATGGACGTGCCGCTTGGCTGTGGAATCGGTAACAGCATCGAGGTCGCGGAGTCCGCCGCCGTGCTGCGCGGTGAGGGGCCCGCGGACCTGCGCGAGGTCTCGCTCGCGCTCGCGGCGAATATGCTCTACCTCATCGGCAAGGGCACGGAGGCGGAGTGCCGGTCGCTCGCGGAGCACGCCATCGAAGACGGCTCGGCGCTCGCGACGCTCTGCCGCATGGTGCGCGCGCAGGGCGGTGACGCGCGCGTGCTCACGGGCGAGCGCGCGTTCTCCGCGGCACCCTTCGTGCGCGAGGTGCGCGCAACAGAGGATGGCTTCCTCACGCGCATGGATGCGGAGGCGATCGGCGAGGTGTCCGTCGTGCTCGGGGCGGGACGCGAGACGAAGGAGAGCGTCATCGATCCGGCGGCGGGCATCCTCCTGCACAAGAAGTACGGCGAACGCGTACAGGCGGGAGAGAGCCTCGCGACGCTCTGCACGTCGCGCGAGGAGGTGCTCGCGGAGGCGGAGCGCCGCTACCAGGCGGCCGTAGAGATCGGCGCCGCGGCGCCAGCGCCGCGCCCGCTCATCTTCGCGCGCGTTGAGAAAGACCGCATCGAGCGTTTCGGAGGTGAGGGAAAATGACGGACGAGGAACTCATCGAGACCGCGAAAGCATACCGCCAGCGCGCCTACGCGCCGTACTCCCATTTCGCGGTCGGCGCCGCCGTACGAACGCAGTCGGGCCGCGTCTACGGCGGCTGCAACATCGAGAACGCGAGCTATCCCGTCGCCTGCTGCGCGGAGCGCACGGCGATCTTCAAGGCGGTCAGCGAGGGGGAGCGCGCGATCGAGGTGCTCGCCGTCGTCGCCGATACGGACGGCCCCTGCGCGCCCTGCGGCATGTGCCGGCAGGCGATCAGCGAGTTTAGGATCCCGCGCATCCTCATGGCGAATCTCAAGGGCGAAGTGCGCGAGGTGACGCTTCAAGAGCTCCTGCCCTTCGCCTTCTCGGAGCAGGATCTGGGCTGAAGCAGGGGTGCGGGGCAGGCGCGTGCCGCCTCCGCGCTTTACCAATGGATAGAAAGGGAATAGGAGTTATTTTATGTATCTGATCATCAACGTCCTGGGCATCGTGATCTTCCTTGCCATCGCCGTGCTCTTTTCCAAGAAACGCCGGGAGATCGCCTGGCGCAGCGTCAGTGTCCTGCTCGCGCTCAACCTCGCGCTCGCGTGGTTTCTCACGTCGTTCTCCGTCGGGCGCGAGCTCGTACTCTGGGCGGCGGCGGGATTCACGTGGCTCGTGCACGTCGCCTATGAGGGCATCTCGTTCGCGTTCCCGGACTGGGTACACGTGGAGCAGATGAATTTCTTCACGTCGGTCCTGCTGCCGATTCTCTTCGTCGTGCCGCTCTTCGATATTCTGACGTATCTCGGCATCCTGCCGTTCGTCATCAAGTGGATCGGCAAGGTGCTCGCGTTGCTCACGCGGGAGCCGAAGTTCGAGTCGTTCTTCGCCATCGAGATGATGTTCCTCGGCAACACGGAGGCGCTCGCCGTCTCGAGCCTCCAGCTCAAGCGCATGAAGGCGGACCGTTGCCTCACGCTCGCGATGATGTCGATGAGCTGCGTGACGGCGGCGCTCATCGGCGTCTACACGACGATGATGCCCGCGGAGTTCATCCTCACGGCGGTGCCGCTCAATGTTATCAACGCGCTCATCGTCACGAACATCCTGCATCCCGTCAAGATCTCGGAGGCGGAGGACACGGTAGCGCGCGTCGGCGAGGGCGGCCGCGCGCGGGAGCCCTTTTTCGCTTTTCTGAGCTCGTCCATCCTCGGCGCGGGGCGGCTCGTGCTCATCATCTGCGCGACGGTCATCTGCTTCGTCTCGCTCGCAAAATTCATCGATATGCTGCTCGCACTCGTCTCGCCGGCGGTCTCGCTCGAGAGTATCCTCGGCTGCATCATGTTCCCGTTTGCCTGGCTCATGGGCCTCAGCGCGGATGAGGCGTTCGTGCTCGCGCAGCACATGGGCACGAAGCTCGTCACGAACGAGTTCGTCGTCATGCTCGGCGTCAAGGAGCAGCTGCCGACGTTCAGCCGCCATCTGCAGGGCGTGCTCACGGTGTTCGTCACGTCGTTCGCGAATTTCGGCACGCTCGGCATGATCATCGGCTGCTTCAAGAGCCTCGTCGACGAGAGCAAGAACGAGCTCATCAGCCGCAACGTCGGCTACCTCTTGCTCTCCGGCATCCTCGTCTCGCTCCTGAGCGCGGGCATCGCCGGACTCTTTATCTGGTAAGGGAATGTGATTTTCCGGGCAACCGGAGAATCCCGGCATAGCAAAGCGGCACGGACAAGGTGGAGGCCTGTCCGTGCCGCTTTTGCATGGGGATGCTCAATCGTTGTAGAGCAGTTGAATGGTGTGTGTGCGGCGCGTCGCTTTCATGTCGATGACGCGCTGGTTGCGCGAGCCTCGGAAGTGGAGGGTGAGGTCGCGCTGGGATTCTTCGTAAGGACCGTCGACGAGCACGTCGACCTCCGCGAGGAGGGCGGCGGTCGCCTTGTCCTTCTGCGCGCGGGCGCAGAGTTCCTCGAGCGTGTAGCCGCTGTAGCTCCAGATATCGAGTCCGCGCGCGTGCACCGCCCGCGCAAGTTCGGCGAGCGGTGCCGGCTGGAGGAATGGTTCACCGCCGCTAAACGTGATGCCCGCGAGCAGGGGGTTTGCCGCGAGGCGCGCGAGGATGTCCTCCGTATCCATACGGTGTCCGCCCTCCATCGGCTGCGTCTCTTGGTTCTGGCAGCCGTGGCAGCGGCGGGCGCAGCCCTGTACGAAGACGGTGAGGCGGCAGCCGTCCCCGTCGACGATGGAGTCATCGACGATGCCGGCGACTTGGAGCTGCATCAGTGGAGGCCGTGCTTGACGCGGTCGTGTTCCTCGGCGCGCTTCGCGTCGTTCCAGCGGTCGATCGTGCCGACGAGATAGCCAGTGATGCGGCGGATGCGCTCGAATTTCTGCGGACGCAGCTGATAGTCGAGCGCGACGGTGCCGTCGGCGCGCTGCACGATGGAGAGCGTGTCGACGGGCTCGTCGGTCTTCTCCCGTACGTAATCGATATAGTTCATGATCTCGGCTTCCGAGATATCGGGGATGCCCTTGACACTGACGTCTGTTCCGTTTACTATCATGAGAATCATCCTTCCTATCGTTCCCCACATCTGGGGGGATTGTTCCTGATTGCGTTTGCATTATACAACATATAGGGAGGGACGTCAATATGTGCACAAGATGTTGATAAAACTGTGGATAGCTCCGCGAGCGCCCGCCCCGCGGGGATTCTTGACCGCAGGAGAAAGAATATGATAAAATAATTTACATAGAGATGAAAACGGGGCGGGTTTCGTCTTCTTTTGGAGGGCGGAGCGTCCTGAGAGATTGGTGCTTTTGAGGAGTGATGTCGGTGATGGGTCTCGGGAATCGATGGAAATCATGGAAAACATTCGCCTGGGGGATTCTCCTGGGGGCGCTGCTCCTGACGGGCTTTTCGCCCCGTGCGGCGCAGGCGGAGGACCGCGTGCTCTACGTGACGGCGACGGCGTACAGCGCGTACGATCCGGGGAACTCTCCCTATACGGCGAGCGGGACGCTCGTGCGCCACGGCGTCATCGCCGTGGACCCGTCGGTGATCCCGCTCGGCACGCGCGTCTTCATCCCCGGCTACGGCGAGGCGGTCGCGGAGGATATCGGCTGGGGCATTCAGGGCAACATGATCGACGTGGCGTTCGACACGCATGAGGAGGCGCTGATGTTCGGTCGGCAGAACATCGAGCTCTATATCTTAGAATGAATGGAAGCGGAAGCGACGAGGAGCCACAGGCAGCGATGTGCCTGCGGCTCCTTTTGCGTGTGGAGAATCCGCCTCTTTAAGGCCGTTCCCAGACGGTTTCATCCATTTCAGTCCGCCTGCTGCCGCTCCTTGCCCGGGCCGTCGCTCGCGGGCGCGACCTTCGTCTCGGCGAAGGTCTTCATGTCGCAGAGGACGGCGAGGGCGGCGCGCACGACGAGGGTGCTCGCGCAGGCAGTGATGCCGGGGAGCGTCTTGCCGAGGTCGAGCAGTCCCGCGGGGTGCAGGATGTAGGGGCGCGCGTCCGGCGCGAGCCGCTCCGTATAGCGGGCGATGAGGTCGGTCGCCGTGTCGGCGGGCAGGATGAGGCTGCTGTTGTGGGTGGCGGCGATGATGGCGCCGACGAGCGTCGAGACCGTGAGGCGCAGATGTTCCGGCACGTGTGCGAGGAATTCCTCCGGCGCATAGCGCTCCCTGCCGTCCTCCGTGCAGAGGGCGGCGGTGAGCTCGCCCGCGATGTCGTCCGTGAGGCCGAGCCCGAGCAGCGGCGTGTCGAACGTGATGTCCTCCGCGGTCACGCGCCCGAAGTCGAAGCCGGCAGTCGGCGGCAGGTTCGCGCGCAGGTGCCCGAACGTGATGGGCAGGCAGAGGGCGTGGGAGGCAGCGGCGAGCACCGTCTCGAGATTCCCCTCGAGGCCCTGCGTGCCGAAGAGGAGCAGGGCTTCACGGAGGTCCTTGTCCGGTCGCTCCTCACAGGAGATGCCGGCGAGCTCGACAGCGATGCTCTCAAGGTGGCCGAGGCTGTAGAGCGGCTTTGCGAGATGGTCGAGGCGGCTCTGGCAGATGTTCATCGCCTGCCGGTCGAGCTCCGGCATCGTGTGCAGGTAGAAGTTGAACGTCTTGTCGGTGACGTGCGGCGCCTGTCCGGGCATCACCTCGAGCGAGATGTCGTCAGAAGGCGCGCCCTCCTCCTTGAGTGCCTGCAGCAGCGAGAGCGCGAGGCCGAGGAAGCGCGAGGTGATGGAGGAGCCGCACGCCTCGCCGAGCTTCAGGTCGAGGAAGAGGTGCGGCGTGAGGCCGAGCTTTTGGAGTGCGGCGCCGTGGGCGCGCTCGCCGCCCTGGTGGGAGGGCAGCAGGTAGTCCGTGACGCGGGGCGCGAGCGCCTGTGCGATGAGCGCCGCCGCGCTGCTGTTGAAGCCGTCGAGGATAGTGACGGCATGGTGTGCCGCCGCGCCGAGCATGATGCCCGCGATGGCGCCGAGCTCGAAGCCGCCGACCTTGGCGAGGACGTCGAGCCCGTCGCGCGCGTCTGGTTGGTTGACGGCGAGGGCGCGCGCGACGACGCCGATCTTCTTTTCGAGGCGCGCGTCGGAGATGTTCGTGCCGCGCCCCGTCGCCTGCTCGGGCGTGAGCTCGCAGAGGACGGCGGCGATGCAGGCGCTCGCCGTCGTGTTGGCGATGCCCATCTCGCCGGGCAGGAAGCAGGTGTAGCCCTGCGCGGCGATTGCCGCGGCGATCTTGATGCCGGTCTCGACGGCGCGGCGCGCCTCTTCGCGCGTCATGGTGGGGCCCTGCGCCATATTTTTCGTGCCGCGCGCGATCTTGTAGTCGACGAGGCCGGGGATCTGGCTGGTGTCGGCGGCGATGCCGAGGTCGACGACGAGGAGGTCGGAGGCGGCATAGGAGGCGAAGGCGTTGGCGGCGGCGCCCTGCGAGAGCAGGTAGTTCTTCGTCATCTGCACGGTCGTCTCCGGTGGGTAGGCGCTCACGGCCTCGGCGGCGACGCCGTGGTCGGCGCAGCAGATGATCGTGCAGCGGCGGAGTTCCTCCGGCGTGCCTTTCCCCGTGGCGCGCAGATAGCGCAGCAGCAGCGCGCCGAGTGCACTGGCACCATGGCACGGGAACGCCGTGTCGAGCAGTGCCGCCGCCTCGGCGGCAGTAGCGTCATCTGCGGGTGCGATGGCGGCGATGGTATCTTCGAGCAGGCTCATGGGCGCGCCTCCGTTCCTGGGGCGAGGCGGATGGGAGCGATGATTATATTATGGAAAGAAATGACTTCTGATTTCATTTGGCACCTCAAATCTCTAAGAGAGAGCGACTCATGGAATCCATTATAGCATGAAAGGAGATGGGAATGGGCTGTGGGAATGATTGACGGAGAAAATTTTGCGCGTTACAATAGATGAAAGTAATCATGGAAATATCGAATGGCATTCACTTTTGCGGGAGATAGGTATGAAATACGCGATGAATCTCGAGATGAAGGGGCGGCGGTGCCTCGTCCTCGGCGGCGGGCCCGTGGCGCTTCGCAAGGTGCGGACGCTCCTGCGCGCGGAGGCGGAGGTCACCGTGGCGGCGCCGGACGTCACGGCGGAGCTCTCATCGCTCGCAGATGCGGGGCGCCTGCGCTGGCGCAAGGGGCGGTATGCGCCGTCGCTGCTTGCGGGCGCGTTCCTCGTCGTCTGCGCGACGAACGATCCCGCGGTGAACGCGGCGGCGGCACGGGCGGCGAAGGCGCGCGGCGTGCTCGTCAACGCGCCTGCGCAGCCGGAGTTCTCGGATTTTACCGTGCCGGCGAGCCTCGCGCGCGGGCGGCTGCTGCTCACGGTCTCGACGGACGGCCTGTCGCCGGCGCTCTCACGCGCGATTCGGAAGCAGCTCGCGGAGCAGTATCCGGAGGCGCTCGGCGACTGGCTCGAACGTCTTGCGGCCATCCGGCAGGAGCTCAAGGCGCAGACGGATTCGCCGCGCGCGCGCGAGGCGTTCTGGCGCGACGCCCTGAGTGAGGAGATTTTATCGCTCGTGCGGCAGGGTCGCAGCGAGGAAGCGGAGGCAAGGATCAGACATGCAGCTCATTTGTTTAGGACTGAATCATAAGACGGCGCCCGTCGCGGTGCGCGAGCAGTTCGCAATCCCGAAGGCGGCGGTGCGGCAGGGGCTCGCGAATCTCGGCGACTACGACGGCGTCAGCGAGGCGGTCGTGCTCTCGACATGCAACAGGAGCGAGCTCTACGCCGTCGTCGAGTCGGCGGAGGACGACGTGGCGACGCTGCGGCAGTTCCTCTTCGACCTCTCGGGGAGCGAGGGCGATATCGACGAATACCTCTACACCTACGAGGATGAGGCGTGCATCCGCCACCTCTTCCGCGTGGTGTCGAGCCTCGACTCCCTCGTGCTCGGCGAGGGGCAGATCCTCTCGCAGGTCAAGGAGGCGTACGCGCTCGCGCGCGAGGCGAACGCGACGAGCACCGTGCTCAATACGCTCATGCACCGCGCGATCAAGACGGGCAAGCGCGTGCGTGCGGAGACGCGCATCCAGTACAACTCCGTCTCGGTGAGCTATGCCGCCGTCGAGCTCGCGAGCGAGAAGCTCGGCGGGCTCGAGGGGCGCCACGCGCTGATTTTCGGTGCGGGTAAGATGGCGGAGCTCACGGCGCAGCACCTCGTCTCGCACGGCGTCTCCCTCATCTACGTGGCGAACCGCCACATCGAGCGCGCCGAGGAACTCGCCGCGCGCTGCGGTGGACAGGCGATCCCCTTTGAGGGAGCGCTCAAGCATTCGCTCGACGTGGATGTCGTCGTGACCTCGACGGGTGCGCCGCACTACGTCGTCAAGGCGTGGGAGACGCAGCAGTTCATGACGCGGCGGCGCGGGCGGCCGGTCTTTTTCATCGACATCGCCGTGCCGCGCGACGTCGACCCGGAGGTCAGCGAGATCCGTGGCGTGACGCTCTACAACATCGATGCGCTCGAGGCGGTCGTCGACGAGCACAAGGCGGAGCGGCGCGAGGAGGCGGCAGATGCGGAGACCATCGTCGAGGAGGAGGTCGCCTCGATCGAGGAGCGGTTCCGCTACCTTACGTTGCGCCCGCTCATGGCGCTCCTCTCCGATCGCTGCGAGCGCATCCGCGAGAGAGAGATGAAGCGCTGGCACTCGAAGATCGGCGATCTCGACAAGGCGCGCTGGCGGCACATCAACCATATGACGCAGATGATCGTGCGCAAGATCCTGCGCCTGCCGATGATGACGCTGCGCAAATCCGCAGGGACAGGGCGCGAGCAGTTCTACATCGACGCGATGCGCGCGCTCTTCAAGCTCGATACGTTAGGGGGAACGGGAACAAGTGAAACGCGACACGATTACTATCGGCACGAGAAGCAGTGAGCTCGCGCTCTGGCAGGCGGACTATGTGGCGGCGCGCCTGCGGCAGGCGTACCCGGAGCTCACGGTAGCAAAGCGCCTCATGACGACGAAAGGGGATAAGATCCTCGACGCGCCGCTCGCGAAGATCGGCGGCAAGGGGCTCTTTACGAAGGAACTCGAGCAGGCGATGCTTGCGGGTGAGATCGACCTCGCCGTGCACAGCCTCAAGGACATGCCGACGGAGGTGCCGGAGGGGCTCGTCATCGCCGCCATCACAGAGCGCAGCGACCCAGGCGACGCCTTCGTGAGCAACCGCTACGCCTCGCTGGCCGCGGTGCCGGCGGGCGCCGTCATCGGTACGTCGAGCCTGCGCCGCCGCGCGCAGCTCCTGCACGCGCGTCCCGACCTCTGCGTGCGCGACCTGCGCGGCAACGTGAACACGCGCCTCCGGAAGCTCGATGCCGGGGAATACGATGGCGTCGTGCTCGCCGCCGCCGGGCTGAAGCGGCTCGGCTTTGCAGCGCGCATCCGCGAGATCCTGCCGCAGCAGATGATCCTGCCCGCGGTCGGGCAGGGCGCGCTCGCCATCGAGACGCGTGCGGCGGACGCGGAGGTGCGCCAGTGCGTCGCCTTCCTCGCCGATGCGGGGATGATTTCCTTTTCTGGCAATAGTTATATATGCTGATGAGAGCATTCCGAACATAG
>ERZ772897.454-NODE-454-length-49947-cov-6.301772_pt1 | contig 49947 bp, 41 predicted proteins | sample MGYA00512125_ERZ772897 | MGnify/ENA primary metagenome ERZ772897 (study PRJEB29015, sample SAMEA2737660) | human gut metagenome | biome: human gut; feature: human-associated habitat; material: faeces | place: China | collected 2012 ... | reverse complement strand
GGCGTCTGATGCTGCTGCGCCGCCGCGTCCTGCGCCCGCAGCGTGCGGTCGAGCACCTGGCCGAACGAGGCGCCCGGCACCTGCTGCATCTGCCCGAACTTCTTCTCGATCGCGGCGATGCGCTGCTGCACATGCGTGATGTCTGCCATATTGATCATAATGCGTCCCTTGCCTTCCCATTTCTCATATAGAGCTGCAGGCCGATCTCATCGAGCGACTTCTGCTCCTCGAGGAGCACCTGCTCCTTGTACTGCTGATACCGTTTCTCCTTGAGCTGCTCGATGCTCTTGAGGTAGCTCATGACGGACGTGAGCTCCTTGAGCCGCTTCTGCTTCTCCGCCTTCGCCGTGAGGATGCTCTGCTGCTGCAGGCTGATCTGCTCGCGCTTCCAGGCGAAGAAGCTGTTGAACTCCATGAGGCGGCCGACGGTCACGCGCTTGCCCTCCTGAGAGATCGCGTCGTACTCGCGCTGGCCGCGCTGCATCTCATCGAGAAGCAGCTGCATGTGCGCGCGCCGGTCCTCGAGGTCGCGCGACGCCTTGGCGAACGCCGTCTCGGCGTCGTCTTTCTTCCTGCGCGTCACGCGCAAGAGCGTCTCGAGCTGGAACTTGAATTTCTTCATGATGCACTGCCTGCCCCGGTGATCGCCTCGAGTTTCCGCTCCGTCTCCTCATACGTATCAACCTCGAAGATGCCCTGGCAGAGGAACTCATTGATGGCGTCGATCTTTGCGATGGCCTCGTCGATCTTCGCGCTCGAGCCCTTGACATAGGCGCCGATGTGGATGAGGTCCTCCGCGTCGCGGTAGACGGCCATGAGCTGACGCATGCGCTGCGCCGCCTGAAGGTGTTCCTTGGAGACGACTTCATTCATGACACGGCTCACGCTCGTCATGATGTCGATGGCGGGGAAATGGTTCTGCGCGGCAATATTGCGCGAGAGCACGATATGACCGTCGAGGATGGAGCGCACGGCATCGGCGATCGGCTCGTTCATGTCGTCGCCGTCGACGAGCACCGTGTAAATACCCGTGATCGAGCCCTTGCCACTCGTGCCCGCGCGCTCCAGGAGGCGCGGCAGCATCGCGAAGACGGAGGGCGTGTAGCCGCGCGTCGCCGGCGGCTCGCCGATCGTCAGCCCGACCTCGCGCTGCGCCATCGCGAAGCGCGTGACGGAGTCCATCATGAGGATGACCTTGTGCCCTTGATCGCGGAAATACTCCGCGATCGCCGTGGCCGTCATCGCGCCCTTGATGCGCACGAGCGCCGGCTGGTCGGAGGTCGCGACGACGACGACGGAGCGCTTCAGCCCTTCCTCGCCGAGATCGCGCTCGATGAAGTCGCGCACCTCGCGGCCGCGCTCGCCGACGAGCGCGATGACGCTGATGTCCGCCTCGGTGTTGCGCGCGATCATGGAAAGCAGCGTCGACTTGCCGACGCCCGAGCCCGCCATGATGCCGATACGCTGGCCGCTGCCCATCGTGATGAGCCCGTCGATGGCACGCACGCCGACGTAGAGGTTCTCGTGGATGCGCGGCCGCGTGAGCGGCGCGGGTGGCGGCGCCTGCAGGGGGTACTCCTTCTTCGAGAGGAGCGGTCCCTTGCCGTCCATGGGCTGACCGAGGCCGTCGAGCACGCGCCCGAGGAGCTCTGGGCCGACCTTGACCTTGAGCGTCTTCTGTGCGGAGACGACCTCGCAGCCGGGGCCGATGCCCTGCATCTCGCCGATAGGCATCAACATGACAAATCCCTCCCGAAAGCCGACGACTTCTGCCGGCACGGGCGGGACGTTGGGGAAATGCGAGGAGACATAACAGAGCTCGCCGACGCTGACCGTCGGCCCCTGCGACTCGATGACGAGGCCGATGACCTGCGTGACCTTGCCCGTGAGCTTGACGGAGACGGCGCCAGCGATAGCGTCCGTGAATTTCTTGATATCCACCCTCTGCGCGTTCATGCCTTCACTTCCTGTATTGCCTGACGGATGAGCTCGATCTGCGTCTGCAGGCGCGCGTCCACGCTGCCGTTCGGCGTCTCGATCACGCAGTCACCCGGCGAGAGGCTCTCATCCGAGACGATCGTAAGGTTGGCCCCCGCCCCCTGCAGACGGCTGCGGAACTCGTCGCGCGCCATGAGTACGAGGTCGTAGACGGCGGGCGCGACGTGGATGGCGATCTCCTTCTGGTCCTTGACCTTCTCGAGCGCTTTCTCTACGAGAGGCAGGATGACCTGCGGCACGTCGATGAAATGCTGCGGCAGGATCTTCTCGACGACGGCGAGAGCGATGCGCGTGACGTCGTCCTCCGCCTGCGCCAGATAGTCCGCTGTCGCGTCTTTGGCGTCGCGCAGCGTCTTTTCCGCCTGCGCATTCGCCGCCTGGATACGCTCCGCCATGTCGGCTTCTGCCTGCTGGCGGCCCGCCGCCTCGCCTGCGGCATAGCCTTCCTTGTGACCTTCCTCGCGCGCCTGTGCCTTGAGTGCCTCGCACTCCTGGCGCGTCTCCTCGAGCAGGCGGTCGCGCTCATTCTGCGCTTCCTGCTTCAGGACTTCGCTCTCCGTGCGCGCATTTTGCAGGAGTTCGTCCGCGTGCTGTTCCTTGGCGGCGATCTCCGCGAGCATGTTCTTCTGCGCTTCCTCGTCGAGTCCGCCCTCCGCCGCGATCTCCTCTGTCACGGTTTTCGGCGGCTCGGGCGCGCGGATGACCATGGGGCGCTCGCGCCACGCAGCGGCCTTGATCACCTTAGACAATCATCTCGTCCCCCTTGCCGCGGGAAATGACAATCTCGCCCTTATCCTCCATCGTGCGGATGACATTGACGACCTTCTGCTGTGCCTCTTCGACGTCGCGGATCTTGACCGGGCCCATGAACTCGATCTCTTCTTTGAGCATGTCGGCGGCACGCGAGGACATGTTCTTGTAGACCTTGTCGGCGACCTCTTTCGGCGTCGCCTTGAGCGCGAGCGAGAGGTCTTTCGTATCGACCTGACGCAGCACGAGCTGCAGCGAGCGGTCGTCGAGCATGACGATGTCCTCGAACACGAACATGAGGCGCTTGATGTCCTCGGCGAGCTCCGGGTTGTCGACCTCGAGGTTCTCGATGATGGATTTCTCCGTCGTGCGGTCGACGCGGTTGAGGACCTCGACGATCGACTTGACGCCGCCCGCCGACGTGAAGTCCTGCGTGACGAGCGTCGAGAGCTTGCGCTCGAGCACGCGCTCGACCTCGCGGATGACATCCGGCGAGGTGCGATCCATGACCGCGATGCGCTTCGCGACATCTGCCTGCTGATCCGGCGGCAGGGATGAGAGTACCGTCGCCGCCTGATCCGGCTCGAGATATGCCATGATGAGTGCGATCGTCTGCGGGTGCTCGTTCTGGATGAAGTTCATGAGCTGTGACGGGTCGGTCTTCCGCAGGAAGTCGAACGGGCGCACCTGCAGGCTCGTCGTGAGACGGTTGATGATATCCATCGCCTTTTCCGCGCCGAGCGCCTTTTCGAGGACGTTCTGCGCGTACTCGAGGCCGCCTGTCGAGATATAGTCCTTCGCCATCGCCATCTGGTAGAACTCGCTGATGACGGCGGCCTTCTGCTCGGCGCTGACCTGCTTGTGGTTCGCGATCTCGAGCGTCACGCGCTCGATCTCGTCGTCGTCCATGTGTTTGAAGAGCTTGGCGGAGTACTCCGGACCGAGCGCGATAAAGAGGATCGCCGCTTTTTCCTGGTTCGTGAGTTCTCCTTCTTCGCTGCTCATGCCGTACATATCCGTTGCCATTTATTCATCCTCCGAAAGCCAAGTCTTGATGAGCATCGCAACCTCTGCTGGTTTCTGGTCGATGAGCTCCTGGAGCCGCTGTTTCTCCGTGAGCTGACGCTGCTCGTCCTCCGAGAGCTCGTCCTCGTCGACCTCGCCGGCGGCGACAGCCGCTGCGCGCTCCTCGGCGAGGCGCTGACGCTCCTCCTCGGCCTCGCGCTCGGCAAGCTCTGCAGCCTCGCGTTCCTGCTGTTTCTTGCGGCGGTACATCATGATGCCTCCAACAATGAGCGCGAGCAGCAGCAGCGCGCCCGCGACCTCCGCGTAAAAGATGCGATCCTGGCGGTCCTTCTCTGCCTGCTCCTCTGCCGCCTGCTTATCGCGCGCCTCTGTGCTGAACGGCAGCGACTCGACACTGACCGTATCGCCACGATCCTGGTTGATGCCCGCGGCGGAGGAGACGCTGCGCAGCAGGCTGTCCTGCTGCGATGCCGTCACATCGTCATTGACGAGCACGGCGACATTGAGTCTGCGGATCGAGCCCGGAGAGGCGACGATCTTCTGCTTCTCCTCGTTGATCTCGTAGTTCTTCGTCGACTCCTTCTTCTCGTACTGCGCGTTGGAGTTGCCGTTCTGCGCGACGTAGCCCGGCACATTCGACTGCACGCCCGCGGCGCCGCCCGGCTGCGTCGACGTTCCGTTGTACGTCTCGTTGGAGTCCTGCTGGCTGCGGATGATGCCGGAGTCGTCGACGACCGGCGTGAACGTCTGCTTGTCCGTCTGCTTGTCGTCGAAGTCGAGCTCGACGCTCACGCGCGCGACGGCACGCCCTGTACCGAGCGTCTGGTCGAGCAGCGTCTGCACGTTCTTCTGGATATCATCCTGGACCTTCTTCGTCATCTCGAGCTGCGTGAGCGTCTTGGCGCCCACACTCTTCTCATCGAGCTCATCGGGGTCGTTTAAGATCTTGCCCGTCTCATCGACGATCGTGATGTTCTCCGGTGTGAGTCCCTGCACGCTGTGCGCCGCGAGGTTGACGATGCCCTTGATCTCCTTCTTGGAGAGCTGCTGGTTCGGCTTGAGCATGAGCATGATGGACGCTGTTGCCGGCTTCTCGTTCTTCTTGTAGAGGCTGTCCTCCGGCAGCACGATGTGCACGCGCGCCTTCTGCACGGCGTCGATCTGTTCGATCGTGCGCACGAGCTCGCCCTGCAGCGCCTGCAGGTAGTTGACCTTGTTCTGGAACTCCGTGACGCCGAGCTTGTTGTCGTCGAAGATCTCGAAGCCCTTCTGCCCGCGCGGCAATCCCTCCGTCGCGAGGTTCAGGCGCGCCTCATGCACCTTATTGGAAGGCACGAGGATCGTCGTGCCCTTCTGCCCGTCCTGGACCTGGTACTCGACTTTCTGCTCCTTGAGCTTCGCCGCCACCTCGCCGGCGTCCTTCGTCTCCATATTCGTAAAGAGCGGCACCATATCGGGCTTGCTGCCGTACCAGACGCTGATGCCGATGACGGCGATCAGTACGGCGAGCACGGAGCCGATCATGATGTAGCGCTGCTTCTTGCTGTATTTACGCCAAAGCTGCAGATATCGTTGTTTCCAATCTGCTTTTTCTGCTTTGTCTGCCATGTTCTCAATCCCTTCGCGCTTCTGTCGGTGTGATCATGCTGAGGTCTGCTGGGTGAGTGCCGCGGCGCGCGGCCATGCCCCCTTTATACCTGCATGCGCATGATCTCCTGATAGGCGGAGACCGCCCGGTTCCGGATCTGAAGCGTGAGCTGCAGCGCGATGTCCGCTTTCTGCGAGGCGATGACGACCTGCGAGACGTCGTCGACCTGTCCGGCGGCGAGCGCCGCATTCCACCGATCCGAATCGAGCTGCAGCCGGTTCGTCTCCTGGAGCGCATCCTTCAGATAGTCCGCGAATCCCCTCGTCTCCTCCGCTGGCTGCGTCTCTCCCAAATGGCTCTCCGCGCTCATGTGCACGGGGCGCACGGGCGTCATCGCTAGTGCCTCAACCTGCATCCTGCTTCCACCTCACTTTTACTTGCCGATCTCGAGTGCCTTCGTCACCATGCTCTTCGCTGCGTTGATCGTCGTCGTGTTCGCCTCATAGGCGCGCGACGCCGTGATCATGTCCACCATCTCCGAGACGATGTTGACATTCGGGCGCTCCACATAGCCCTGCGCGTTCGCGTCGGGATTGCCCGGGTCGTAGACGAGCGGGCCCTGGGTATTGTCCGCCTCGATGCCGACGGCACGCACGCCGTCGCCCGCCTCGAGCTTGTCCATGGACTTCTTCAGGAAGCTCGAGAAACCGTTTCCAGTCTCGCGAGGCTCGAAGACGACGTAGCGGCGGTGATAGGCACCGCCCTCCGCCGTGCGCGTCGTGTTGGCATTGGCGATATTATTGGAAATCACATCCATGCGCAGGCGTTCCGCCGTAAGGCCGGAAGCCGCCGCGTCGATCCCGAGAAACATTCCCATTGCTACCCCTCATTCCCTATCCAATCCGTCTCGTTTCCGTCTCATCACGACTGACCGCTCGTGATGACGTTGCGCAGCTTCGAGACATAGCCGCCGAGCTGCGTCGCCATCGCGTTGTAGTACAGCTGGTTCTTGGCGAGGCTCGCCATCTCGATGTCGATGTCGACGTTGTTGTTGTCGACGCGCATCGTCGTCGTGTCGTCCTCGGCGATCGTCGCCTGCGCGCCGCCTGTGGGCGCGACGGGCAGATGACGGTCGTGCGTGCGCACGAGCGGCAGGGCCTTGCCATCGTCCATGCCGAGTTCCTTGGCGAGAAGACTCTCGAAGACGACGTCGCTCTTCTTGAAGTTCGGCGTATTGACGTTCGCGATATTATTGGAAATCACCTCTTGGCGCAGGTTCGCTGCCGCGAGGCCCCGGCCGAGGTAATTGAAGTTCGGGCTGTTCATGATCTGTTCCAGCATGCGTTTACCGCCTCCCCTACATGTTTATTTTTCGCTGCACTTATATGGACTCCTTCAAATTCTATCACTTTTTTCTCGATTTTAGAAGTCCTGTCTTTGATTTTAGGGAAGGAACGAAAAAGGTCCTAGGAATCTCTCCCCCTCAGACAGAAAAAGGGGATATGCGGGGCTTCGCTCGGAAAGTCTCACATATCCTCTGAAACAGGCACTCAAATTCTCGTGTGGTGCACGCGCTTTTCTTCCTTCGGCAGGGGTTTCGCGTCGATCTTCTTGACCTCATCGATGAGGTATTCGTTCTTCACCTTGATGTACGTCCCCTTCATGCCGAGGGACTTCGACTCGATGACGCCGGCGGACTCGAATTTCCGCAGCGCGTTGACGATGACGGAGCGCGTGATCTGCATTTCCTTCGCGACCGTCGAGGCGATGAGGTTGCCCTCGAGCTTGCCGTCCTTGTCGTTCTCCTCCAGTTTCTTGAGGATGCCCTTCGCGGCGACCTGCTCGGAGTACGAGAGCGTGTTGATGGCGATCTGCACGGCGGTCTTCTTGCGCTCGATCGCCTGGATCTTGAGGTTCTCATCGCGCAGGATCTCCATGCCGACGACGGTCGCGCCGTACTCGACGAGCACAAGGTCGTCGTCGTCGAACTCGTCGTCGTACTTCGCGACAATGAGCGTTCCCTTGCGCTCGCCGTTGCTGTAGATCGGCACGATCGTCGTGTTCTTGCCGTTGAACATGCACGCCGTACTCTCGTCGTAAGCGCACATCCCCGTCTTGGAGTGGAGATTCGGCGTCGTCTCGTCGATGCGGCGGAGCCAGTTGACGTACGAGCGTGGGAACTCACCGCGATTGATGACCTTGTCCACCATGAGATCGCACTCGAAGTCGTCGATGAACGCGTAGCCGTAGATCTTCCCCGCGGTGTCCGTGATGTAGACGTTCGCGTCGAGCACGTTGCTGAGCACGCGGGCGATGCCGTCGTATTCGACGCTGACGGAGCGCTGCAGCAGCCGATTGATCTTCCTCGTTTTTTCCAGTAGTGTAGCCATAAAAGATTCCCTCTCCCCCGTCCGGCGGCGGTGTGTGGACGCCCGCCGGGCACGATAATAAAAATATCTTTATATCTTTTGTAGCTATTCTACCACACTTTTCCAAAAATTCCTAGATATTGTTACAATTTCCAAGGTTCACGACAGTGACCATCTGACGCGCGCAAAAAGGCGCCGGTTTTCCTGCCGGCGCCCTTGGAAGTCTCCCCCTCGCCTCAGAGGATGAACTGCGAGAGGTCCCTGTTCTTCACGATGTCGTGGAGCTTCGCATCGACGTAGGCCTCGTCGATGACGACGTGCTTCTCCGTGAGCTCCGGCGCCTCGAACGAGACGTCTTCGAGCAGCTTCTCGAGCAGCGTGTGCAGGCGCCGCGCGCCGATGTCCTCCGACTGCTCGTTCACGTCGCACGCGAGCTGGGCGATGCGGCTGATGGCGTCCGGGCGGAACTCGAGCTCGACGCCCTCCGTCGCGAGCAGCGCCTCGTACTGCTTGAGGAGCGCGTTCTGCGGCTCGGCGAGGATGCGCTCGAAGTCCTCCTTGCGCAGGCTCTTGAGCTCGACGCGGATGGGGAATCGCCCCTGCAGCTCGGGGATGAGGTCGGAGGGCTTCGCCATGTGGAAGGCGCCCGCCGCGATAAAGAGCACGTGATCCGTCTTGACCGGGCCGTACTTCGTCGAGACCTGTGAGCCCTCGACGATGGGCAGGATGTCGCGCTGCACACCCTCGCGCGAGACGTCATTGCCGGAGGAGTTGCCGTGCACGGCGACCTTGTCGATCTCGTCGAGGAAGACGATGCCGCTGCGCTCCGCCGCCTTGACGGCCGTCTCGGCGACCTCATCCATGTCGATGAGCTTGCCCGCCTCTTCCTGCGTGAAGATCTTACGCGCCTGCTCGACGCTGACCTTGCGCTTGCGGTGACTCTTGGGCATGAAATTGCCGAGCATGTCCTGGAGGTTGTCGCCCATGCCCTCGAGGCTCGAGCCCGCAAACATGCCGACCATCGGACGGCTCGACTCCTCGACGTCGATCTCGATGAGCTCCTTCTCGAGCTCACCGCTTTTGAGACGCTTGCGCACCCATTCGCGGCCCGCCTGGTACTTCGGCTTCTCGTCTTCCTTCTCCTCGTCCTCGCCTCCCTCGGCGTTGCCGAAGAGGCGGCCGAGCGGGTTCTGCGACTTCTTCGGCTGCGGCACGAAGACGTCGAGGATGCGCTCCTCTGCGAGCTCGCGCGCCTTTTCCTGTACGGACTCCATGCGCTCCTGCCGCACCATGCGCACGGCAGTCTCGACGAGGTCGCGCACGATGGATTCGACGTCACGGCCGACGTAGCCGACCTCCGTGAACTTCGTCGCCTCGACCTTGATGAACGGCGCCTTGACGAGCTTCGCGAGGCGGCGGGCGATCTCCGTCTTGCCGACGCCCGTCGAGCCGATCATGAGGATGTTCTTCGGGATGACCTCGTCCTGCATGGGGCCCGTGAGCTGGCGGCTGCGCCAGCGGTTGCGCAGGGCGATGGCGACGGAGCGCTTCGCTTCGTCCTGACCGATGATGTATTTGTCGAGCTCCTCCACGATCTGACGCGGCGTCTGCTCGTTCATGCCGATCTTTTCCATTAGCTCAGCTCCTCCACCTTGATGTTGTGATTCGTGTAGACGCAGATGTCAGCGGCGATGGAGAGCGCCTCGTGCGCGATGTCCTTCGCCTCCATGTCGGTATGTGCGACCATCGCGCGCGCCGCGGCGAGCGCGTAGAAGCCGCCGCTGCCGATGGCGGCGACGTCGCCGTCCGGCTCGATGACCTCGCCGTTGCCAGAGAGCATGAGGAGCTGCTGGCGATCAGCGACGAGCAGCAGCGCCTCGAGCTTGCGGAGCACGCGGTCGGTGCGCCATTCCTTCGCGAGCTCGACGGCGGCGCGCTGCAGGTTGCCGTTATACGCCTCGAGCTTGCCCTCGAATTTCTCGAAGAGCGTGAAGGCATCCGCCACCGAGCCCGCGAAGCCCGCGAGGATCTGGTCGTGGTAGAGCGTGCGCACCTTGCGCGCGTTCGCTTTCATGATGGTATGTTCCCCGAACGTGACCTGCCCGTCGCCGGCGATGGCGGTCTTGCCGCCCTTGCGTACGGCGACGATGGTGGTCGCATGAAATTGCGTATCCATGATCTACTCCTTCAATTCTGCGCGGAACGCTTCGATGGCAGAGAGCGCCCGCTCTGCGAGGTGCTGCTTCTTCTCCCGTTTCTTCCGAATCCGCATGGCGAGCGGCGGCAGCAGGCCGAAGTTCACGTTCATCGGCTGGAAGTGCTCCGCATCGCCCGTCGTGATGTAGTGTGCGAGTGCGCCGTGGCACGTCTCCTCCGGGAAGACGAGCGGCGCCTCGCCGCGCGCGAGCCGCGCTGCGTTCAACCCAGCGACGAGGCCCGAGGACGCCGACTCGACGTAGCCCTCGACGCCCGTCATCTGCCCCGCGAAGAGCAGGCGCTCCTCGCCGCGCAGCTGGTACGTCGGCAGCAGGCAGCGCGGCGCGTTGAGGAACGTGTTGCGGTGCATGACGCCATAGCGCAGGAACTCCGCGTGCTCGAGGCCCGGGATCATGCCAAAGACGCGGCGCTGCTCCGGCCACTTGAGATGCGTCTGGAAGCCCACGATGTTGTAGAGCGTCCCCGCCGCGTTGTCCTGGCGCAGCTGCACGACGGCGAACGGGCGAACGCCCGTCACGGGATGCTCGAGCCCCACGGGCTTGAGCGGCCCGTAGAGCAGCGTGTCCTCCCCGCGCGCCGCCATGACCTCGACGGGCATGCAGCCCTCGAAGAAGACCTCTTTCTCGAAGTCGTGCGTCTCCGCCTTCTCCGCCGTCACGAGCGCCGCGTAGAACGCGCGGTACTCCTCCTCCGTCATCGGGCAGTTGATGTAGGCGGCCTCGCCCTTCCCGTAGCGGGAGGCGCGGTATGCCTTCGTCATGTCGACGGACTCGAGGCTCACGATGGGCGCAGCAGCGTCGTAGAAATAGAACGAGCTGCCGCCCGTGCGGCGCGCGATGTCGTCTGCGAGCGCGCCGTCTGTGAGCGGCCCGCTCGCGACGATGGTCACGGCGTCGTCTGCGAGCGGGATCTCTTTGACCTCTGCGCGCACGACCTCGATGCGCGGATGCGCCTCGATCTTCTCCGTGATGTAGTCACTGAAGCCGTGGCGGTCCACGGCGAGCGCGCCGCCCGCGGGCACGCGCCGCGCGTCCGCCGCCTCCATGACGAGCGAGCCGAGGCGGCGCATCTCCTCCTTGAGCACGCCAACGGCGTTCTCAAGGCCGGCGCCGCGCAGGGAGTTGCTGCAGACGAGCTCAGCGAAGCCGCCCGTCTTGTGCGCGGGCGTCTGCCGCTTCGGGCGCATCTCGTAGAGCGTGACCTCCGCGCCGTGTTCCGCCGCCTGCCAGGCGGCCTCGGAGCCCGCGAGCCCCGCGCCGATGATGATGACGTGTTTCATGAATCCTTCTCTTTCTTCGCTTTCCCTTTCGCCGTGTCCGTGCCCTCAGCCGCCTTCGCCTCGTCTTTCACGCGCTTGGCAGCGAGGCGCGCCCGCATCTTCTCGAGCTCCTCGTTGATGGGGCTGTTCTCGCGCGTGCTGCACGCGTCGTTGCTGCAATAGACGAGCGCGCGGCCGTTCTTGTACTGGTGCCGGAGCATGAACGAGCCGCAGACGGGGCAAGTGTCCTTGAGCGGCGTATCCCAGGTCGTGTAGTCACAGTCCGGATAGTTCTTGCAGCCGTAGAATTTCCGCCCGCGCCGCGTCTTGCGCTCGACGATGCTGCCGCCGCACTTCGGGCACTTCACGCCCGTATCGACGAGCAGCGGCTTCGTGTTGCGGCACTCGGGGAATCCCGGGCAGGCGAGGAATTTGCCGAACCGGCCCTGCTTGACGACCATGAGCCTGCCGCATTTCTCGCAACGCACGTCAGAGACCTCGACGGGCAGCTCGACGTGGCCGATCGCCTCGTCCGCCTTCTCGAGCGTCTGCTCGAAGGGCGTGTAGAACTCGCGCAGGAGATCGTTCTTCTCGCATTTCCCCTCGGCGATCTCGTCGAGCTCGTTCTCGAGGTTCGCCGTGAACTTCACGTCGACGATGTCCTTGAAGTACTGCTCGAGCATGTCGAGCACGAGAAAGCCGAGCTCCGTCGGCTGGAAGTGCTTGTCGACGCGCTGCACGTAGCCGCGCGCCTGGATCGTCTCGATGATCGGCGCGTAGGTGCTCGGGCGGCCGATCTCCTTCTCCTCGAGCGTCTTGACGAGCGAGGCGTCGTTGTAGCGCGGCGGCGGCTCCGTGAAGTGCTGCTGCGGCAGGACCTTGCCGAGTGTGAGCGCATCGCCCTCGGCGAGCTCCGGCAGCACGACGTCCTTCTCCTTCTTTGTGGCGTCGGCACCCGCGTAGACCGCCGTGAAGCCCGCAAAGACGAGCCGCGATCCCGATGCCTTGAGCTCGTAGCGCTCCCCCGCGGCGATGCCGACGCTCATCGTGTCGTAGACGGCGGGCGTCATCTGGCTCGCGGCGAAGCGCTGCCAGATGAGCCGATAGAGCTTCCACTGGTCCTTGGAGAGGAAGCTCTCGACCTCCTCCGGGGTATTCCGGATGGAGGTCGGGCGGATCGCCTCGTGCGCATCCTGCGCCTTCTTACCGCTCGCGTAGACGTTCGGCTTCGCGGGCACGTAGTCCGCGCCGAGCGTCTCCGTCAGGTAGTCCTTCGCCTCAGCCTGCGCGATCTCGGAGATGCGCGTCGAGTCCGTGCGCATGTAGGTGATGAGGCCCGTCGGGCCGCGCTTTCCGAGCTCGATGCCCTCGTAGAGCTGCTGGGCGAGCATCATCGTCTTGCGCGAGGTGAAACCGAGCTTGCGCGCGGCGTCCTGCTGCAGCGAGCTCGTCGTGAACGGCGCGGCGGGGCGGCGCCGCCTCTGGCTCTTTTTCACCGAGGCGACGGTGAACACCTGCGCGCCAAGGTCCTCCGTGAGTGCCTGCGCCGCCTGCTCGTCGTGCAGGACGAAGTTCTTCCCGTCCTCCTCGTGGATGGCGAGCTTCTTGCCGCCCACGAGCGCGAGCTCCGCCGCAAAGAGCGCGGATTTCTGGTGGCGCAACTTGCAGCCGACCGTCCAGTACTCCTCGGAGCGGAACGCCTGGATCTCCTTCTCCCGGTCGCAGATGAGCTTCACCGTGACGGACTGCACACGTCCCGCGGAGAGGCCTTTCCTGATCTTGCGCCAGAGCAACGGACTGAGCTTGTAGCCGACGATGCGGTCGAGCATGCGGCGCGCCTGCTGCGCGTCGACGCGGTCCATGTTGATGGGACGCGGCTCCTTGACCGCCTCCTTGATCGCCGGCTTCGTGATCTCGTTGAAAACGATGCGGCAGTCCGAGGCGGGATCGAGGTCCAGGATGTGCGCGAGGTGCCAGGCGATCGCCTCCCCCTCGCGATCGGGATCGCTTGCGAGATAGACCTTGTCGGCGTTTTTCGCGTCTTTCTTCAGCGCCTTGATGAGGTCGCCCTTGCCGCGGATGTTGATGTATTTCGGCGCAAAATCATGCTCGACGTCGATGCCGAACTGGCTTTTCGGCAGGTCCCGCAGGTGGCCCATCGAGGCGCGCACCATGTACTTCCTGCCGAGATACTTCTCGATCGTCTTCGCCTTCGCGGGCGACTCCACGACCACGAGGGTCTTCTTCGGCGCCGTCCGGCTCTTCGCCGTCCGCTTCCGTTTCTTCACCGGTGCCGCCGTGCCTTCTGTTTCCTTTGCTGCTGTGGCTGCCAAAGTATCACTCCCTCTCCGCACGCAGATAGCCGTGCGATGCGTTTTCAATCACCAGTCCCTTGAGCTCGAGTCCGAGGAGCAGGAACGAGAGGCGCGAGGCGTCTCCGTCCTTGAGACTGCATAGGATCTCATCGATGGATAGCGGGTGCTCGTAGGAGAGCACCTGGTAGACGGCGCGCTCCTCCGCGCTGAGCGCTGCGCCTTTCTTCGGCGCGGGTGGGCGTACTGCGGACGTGCGCCCGTACTCCTCGAGGATGTCCGCCGTGCTCGTCACGAGCTTCGCGCCCTGCTGGATCAGCCGATGGCAGCCCGCGCTCGTCGGCGAGAAGATGCTGCCCGGCACCGCGAAGACGTCGCGCCCCTCCTCGAGCGCGAGCTGCGCCGTGATGAGCGACCCGCTGCGCTCCGCCGCCTCCACGACGACGACGCCCTGCGCGAGCCCGCTGATGATGCGGTTGCGCGCGGGGAAGAACGCGGGGAGCGGCGGCGTGCCGGGCGCATACTCGGAGAGGACCGCGCCGCCCGCCGCGATCTCCTCGAGCAGGCGCCGGTTCTCCGAGGGATAGGCGACATCGACGCCGCAGCCGAGGACGGCAACCGTGCGGCCGCCCTTGAGCGCGCCCCGGTGCGCGGCACTGTCGATGCCCCGCGCCGCACCGCTCACGACGGTATAGCCGTTCGCCGCGAGCTCCTCGCCGAGCGTCTTCGCGATGCCCTCGCCGTAGCGGCTGAAGCGGCGCGCGCCGACGATGGCGAGGCGCTCCACCGAGGGGGCAAGCGTGCCGCGGACGTAGAGCGCGAGCGGCGGCTGGTAGATCTCCCGGAGCGAGCGGGGATACGCCTCCTCTCCGAGGGCGACGAGCGCGATGCCTTTCTCCCGGCAGAGCCCCGCGAGGCGCTCCGGCTCGTCCGGGTGCTTCGCGCGAAACGACGTGAGCGCCGCGATCAATCGCCCGGCAGCGCCCGCCGCTTGCAGGTCCGCCGCCGGGGAGGACCACACGGCGAGCGCGCTCCCGAGTGCGGCGAGCAGCGGCCGCAGCGTCTCCGCGTGCATCCCGCGCACGCATTGGAGCGCCGCGAGTGCGAATCGATCCTGTTCCCGCATGGCTTCCTCTCCCTCATTCGCCGAGAAAAAATGAAAACCTCATCCACTTATGAGAAACAATGAACTTCAACTACTATACAAAAAAGCGCCGGATTCTGCAATACCTTTCCTGACATTTTGCAAAATCAGCGCAGGACTCCCGGCAAAAAGGATGAGCGATGCAGGGGCGACGCAAGGAGATGCCGCCGCCCCGCAGACGCAAAGAACCGCCGCGCAGGGCGGCGGCTCCTAGGGTCTCACTCGGCGCGGCGCGTCACCGTCGCCTCGACGTAGTCGAGCGAGCCGGAGATCGGCACGTTCGGCTTGCGGATCGTCGTCGTGACCGAGGCGAAATGCGGGTATTTCTTGAGCAAGCGGTCGCCGATGTGGCCGCCGAGCGCTGCGAGCATCGTGAAGCGCTGGTTCTCCGTCACGTCCTTGACCGTCTCGTAGATCGCCGCCATATCCACGCCGTCTTCGATGCGGTCCGTCTCAACGACCTTGTCATCCTTCGTCTCGACCTCGACGTCGATATAGAATTTCTGTCCCTGCTCGCGCTCGTACTCGTAGACACCGTGGAACCCGTAGAACATCATATTCTTGATACTGGCCTTTGCCATTTCCATCACTCCTTATCTATGAACCTGCCTTTTTTATCGTATTCGCGGTTCCCGGACGAAAATCCTCCCCACCGATCGGCAAAATCGAAAAATCGCGCGCAAGCGGTGCAACATTTTTCCCTTGCGTGCAAAACCATCTGCCATTACAATGAAGAAAACGAGAAAAGGGAGGCATCCTCATGGGGGATTTCTTTTTGCTACTGCTGATTTTCCTGATGGTTTCCTACGCGTACTGGGATGACATCTTCTCCAACTGAGCGCGGGTGTGCCAATGCCGGGGCGTTTTTCGCATAAAAAAAGTGGGAGGCATCTGCCTCCCTAAAATTTTAGAAAATTTTACATGACACGACGTGCGCCGATGTAGCAGGATCCCCAATAGGAACTATACAGGGAAGCAATCGAGACGCCGCTGCTCGAAGAGGCGTTGATGAAACTGCCATCTCCGATGTAGATGCCGACATGAGATGCTCCCGCCTCATACGTCGAGAAGAACACGAGGTCCCCAGGGACCAGTTCCGACGTCGAGACCGGGTAGCCGCACTCATACTGGGCATCCGCTGTCCGCGGCAGGTAGATGCCCGCGTTCGCAAAGACGTACCGCACGTAGCCGGAGCAATCGAATCCACTCGGCGTCGTACCACCAAAGACGTACGGCACCCCGAGGTACTGCATCGAGCTGGCGACGATACGGCGCCCGAGGGCACTCGATCCACGACTGACCTCCGGCATGGATTTCCCAAGGAGCGCCGAATAGGTAGATGGACCGACAAGACCATCCGCATCGAGGCCACGGGAAATCTGGAACGCTTTGACTGCTTCAGCGGTTGCAGGACCGAAGTCCCCATCTGCTGCGACATCGTAGCCGAGACGGGCCAGTTGCCCTTGAATCTCCGCTACATCGCTGCCCTGATCGCCGACACGGAAGGCAGAAGCCCCACAAAGCACGGCAGACCAGCACAGCAGGATCGTGGTGAGCGCAAAAATGCGCAGCGCTTTACTCAAAAAGCCACTCCTCTCTCTATTCGCCTACGAGGTTAGCTGCCGGGTTCGGGTAGAGAAGACCACCCGCGTTCTTACCGTTGAGCACAGGCTCCCCGGTAAAAGCGTTCACCCCAAAATCATTTGGTTCCCCCGCTCCTGGGCTGGATTCGGCTTCATTTATCAGCCCATATATATAATACGACAAAAAGCCGTCGTATTCCAGTCTATTTTATCTAAATTTTTCCAATTCCTCCCAAGTAATTCAGAAAAATTTCAGAAAAGCCCCAGACATAAAGCAAGGCTGTCATACGACAGCCCTATACTCTTCAGAAATACAAGCAGCCAATAAGCCGAGTTCTGTACCGCTCGCGCGGTGACAATCATTTATCTAGGCACGTGAGTTGCCTCACGGCTCAAGCGACGCAACCCGGAAGGTCGGCGGGCCGCCTCAACCCTTCCCTATTTGGTCTTGCTCCATGTGGGGTTTGCCAAGCCGGACAGTCACCTGCCCGCTGGTGCGCTCTTGCCGCACCTTTCCACCCTTACCTGCCGAGACAGGCGGTTTTCTTTTCTATGGCACTTTCCCTAGGGTCACCCCCGCTGGACGTTATCCAGCACACTGCCCTGCGGAGCCCGGACTTTCCTCATCTGCCATACGGCAGCCGCGATTGTCTTGGCTACTTATATTAACGCTATTTATTTTAGCACTTCCGTCGTACTGCGTCAAGGTTCGGCGGCGCCCTAAGAAGGCGTCGCCCCTTTGGCGATGCCGCAGGACGCTCCTCCTTACGGTTTCTCGTCCTCCCGCCGCACATGGTAGACCGCCGCGTACATCGTCGGCAGGACGAGCAGTGTGAGGACCGTCGCGACGAGAAGACCACTCGCGATGGCGACTGCCATCGGTCCCCAGAAGACGCTCGCCATGAGCGGCACCATGCCGAGGATGGCGGCGGCCGCCGTGAGCATGATGGGTCGGAACCGCAGCACCGCCGAGTCGACGACAGCGTCCCAGGGCGTCTCGCCCGCAGCGAGGTGCTTCTGGATCTGGTCGAGCAGGATGACAGAGTTGCGAATGATCATGCCGCAGAGCGCGAGCACGCCGAGGATGGCGACGAAGCCCATGGCCTTGCCGAAGAGCAGCATGCCCCAGGTGACACCGATGATGCCGAGCGGCGCTGTGAGCAGCGTGAGGAGCATGTCCTTTCCGCTCCGCAGCTGGAACATGAGCAGCGTCATGATGAGGAAGACCATCGCGGGAATCGGCACGAGCAGATGCGCCGTCGATTTGTCGCTGTCGTTGAGCGTGCCCGCCGCCTGGATGCTCGCGCCGAGCGGTAGACTGGACGTAAGGTCCGCGCAGGCGTCGAGCGCCTTTTTCGTCGCATCGTTCGCCGTGCCGCTCTTCACGTCCGCCTCCACGATGATGGAGGGACGCAGGTTGTAGCGCTTGATGAAGCTTTCCTCGGCGTCGTAGGAGAGCTTCGCGATCTGCCCGAGCGGCACGTAGCCCGCCTGCCCGAGGTAGATGGGAAGCTCCTTCATCCGCTCGAGGCTCTGCCGGTCCTCAGGCGCGAGCCGCAGGTCGATGTCGATCGTGCGATCGCCCGCGTAGAACTGCGCGCCCTGCGCGCCCGTGATCTCGGTGTAGACCGTCTGCGCGACGGACTGGCTTGTGACGCCGAGCGCGCGCAGCTTGTCCTGGTCGAGGGAGAGCTTCAGCGTCTTGCGCTTGTCGCCCCAGTCGAAATGGACATCCACGAGGTTCGGGTCGCGGGCGATGCGCGCGCGCACCTCCTCGGCGAGCTCCTTCGTCCCGTCGATCGTGAGGCCCGTCACGCGCACCATGACGGGATAGTCCGCCGGCGGGCCCGTCTGGATGTACTGCAGGCGGCCGCGCACGTCGGAAAAGTCGTCCTGGAACGATGCCTCAAGCGCTTTCGCGAGCCGCTCGCGCGCCGCAGTGTCCTTCGCGACGACGACGAACTGCGTCATGTTGTCCGCGTCCGCCTTCGGGTCGACGGTGAGCACGAAGCGCGGCGCACTGGCGCCGACGTAGTAGGTGTAGTTGTCGATTTCGCCCTCATGCTCCGCGAGGAAATCGCTCATGCGGTCGGCGACCGCCTGGGTTGCCGCCATCGACGAGCCCTCGGGGAGCTCGAGGTTTACGAGGATCTCCGGCCGCAGGGACGCGGGGAAGAACTCCTGCTTCACGAGGCCGAGCCCGCATACGGAGACGGCGAAGAGTGCCGCCGTCGCCGTGAGCACGAGGCGCTTGTGCGTGAGGAACACGCCGAGCACGCGGCGGAACCACTGGTAGAAGCGGCTCTGATAGGGATCGGGCCGGCCACTCGCGTCCGTCACGACCTGAGCCTTGATGAGGTATGTGCCAAAGAGCGGCGCGACCATGACCGAGACGAGCCACGAGAGCAGGAGCGCCGTGCCGATGACGGGGAAGAGCGCCTGGCAGAACTCGCTCGCCATGCCCTTCGCGAAGGCGACGGGGATGAAGCCGCAGCACGTGATGAGCGTGCCCGTGAGCATCGGCTTCGCCGTCGCGCGGAACGCGTGGCAGGCCGCGTCGAAGCGGCTGTGGCCGAGCTCGAGCTGCACGCTCATCATCTCGACGGCGATGATGGCATCATCGACGAGCAGGCCGAGTGCGATGATCAGCGAGCCGAGCGAGACCTTGTGCAGACTGATGCCCGCCGCGTACATGACGACAAACGTCCCCGCGAGCACGAGTGGGATGCAACCGGCGACGACGAGTCCCGTGCGCAGTCCAAGCGAGAGGAACGAGACGGCGAGCACGATGACGATCGCCTCCGCGAGCGTCTTGACGAAGTCGTGGATCGACGCGTTGACGACGCTCGGCTGGTCCGAGACCTGGTGGATCTCGAGGCCGAGGGGCAGCTCCTTCTGCGCGGCGGCGATCTTCTGCTTGAGATCCGTGCCGAGCCGGAGGATATTGCCGCCGTCCTCCATCGAGACGGCGATGCCGATCGATGGCTCCCCGTCGAAGAACATTTTCGGCTCGGCGGGGTCGACGCTCGTGCGCCGCACCGTCGCGATGTCGCCGAGGCGGAAGATGCGCCCGTTCGCGTTCACGGGCAGCGCCTTGATATCATCGATGTCTTCGAACGATCCCGTCACGCGCAGGTAGACGCTGTCCGTCGCCGTCTCGAGGTTCCCGGCCGCGGTCTTCTCGTTCTGCGCCTGGAGCGCCTGCAGGATGACCTGCGGGCTGATGCCGAGCCCCTCGAGTTTCTCCGTCTGCACCTCGACGTAGACCTTTTCCTCCTGCTCGCCGATGAGCTCGACTTTCTGCACGCTCGGCACCTGCATGAGCAGGCGTCGCGTATTCTCCGCCGCCTGGCGCATCTCCTCGTAGCTGTAGCCGTCGCCCGTCACGGCGTAGATGGAGCCGTAGACATCGTCATAGCGGTCGTTGTAGTAGGGCCCGTAGACGCCCGACGGCAGCTCGCGCTTCACGTCCTCGCAGAGGTTGCGCACGTCGTGCCACGTCTGGCGGATCGCGGACTTATCCACGTCATCGCTGAGCTCGACGTAGATGACCGTCTGCCCCGCGCGCGTCTCGCTGCTGATGTTGTCGAGGCCACGTGTGTCCTGCAGCTTCTTCTCGAGCTTGTCCGTGACCTGGTCCTGCATCTCCTCTGCCGTCGCGCCGGGCCACGCCGCCGAGACGACCATCTGGCGGATCGTGAACTGCGGGTCCTCCATGCGGCCGAGCTGGTTGTAACAGAAGATGCCGCCGATCGCCGTCACGATGATGAAATACCAGACGAGCACCTTGTTCTTGAGGGAGACCTCGGTCAGATTTCTCATGAGGATGCCTCCGTGCGCACGCGCTGTCCCTCCTCGAGGCGGTGCACGCCCGCCGTCACGACGACCGTGCCCGCATCGATCCCGTCGACGAGCACGTCGTTGTCGTCGAAGCTCGTCACGCGGACGGGCACGAGGCGCACGGTATCATCATCGCCCACGACCCAGACCTCGGGCGTATCGCCCGTCTGATAGATGGCGGAGAGCGGCAGCTTCAGCCCGGCAGGCGCCGCGTCTCCCGTGACGGAGACGCTCGCCGTCATGCCGAGCTCCATGCCCTCTGGCGGCTGCGGCACGGAGACGCGCACGCGGTACGTGCGCGCGGTGCTGTCCGCCATCGGCGCGACCTCGCGCACCGTGCCCGAGGCGCTCCCTGGGAGCGCCCAGAAGCTCACCTGCACGGCTTTCCCGACGGGCACGTCGGCGAGGCGGTTCTCCGGCACGTTAATCTCGACCTCGAGCTCGCCCGTCTGCACGAGCGTCATGACCGTCTGCCCCGCGGCGACGACCTGCCCCTCCTCCGCCGTGACGGAGGAGATGACGCCAGAGGCCCCCGCCGTGAGGTTCGTATAGCCGAGTGCGTTATGCCCCTGCGCCGCCTCAGCGAGCGCATTCTGATAGGCGGCGAACGCCGCATCGTAGCTCGTCTGATACTGGTCGAGCACAGCGGCTGGCACTGCTTCCTCGCGGTAGAGCTCGCTGTAGCGCGAGAGATTCGCCTGTGCGAGGCTCAGCTGCGCGCGCGCCGAAGCGACGGCAGCATCGCCCTGGTTCGCCTTCTGCACGACATCCTTCGCATCGATGACCATGAGCACATCGCCCGCCGCGACGCGACTGCCGACGCTCACGTTGCGCGCGAGGATCTGCCCGCCGACCTGGAACGAGAGCTTCGTCTCGTAGCGGCCGCGCACCGTGCCCGCGTACGTATCGGCAGCGGCACCATCCTCAGCGCCGAGCACCACCGACTTCACGAGCGGCGGCTGCTCCTCCTCGGCGGCCTGCTTGCCACAGCCCGATAAAAGGAGCACCAGACAGACCATGAGGGCTGCCAAGAGGAGCCATCTCCGTTTCCTCATCCTCGTTCCTCCATTCCCTTGATACACGCTGCCACATCCTCTGGTATCTTAAGCTGACAGGCGCGCTCCGCCGCATCGTGAAACCCGCGGATCGTCGTATCGACCTCCGCCGGATCCATCGCCGAGGCGAGATACTTCACCCAAGTGCGGATGATTCCCTGCAGATACGCTTTCTGCGTCAGCGCGAACTCCGTCGAATAGATGCGCTTCACGCGGCGATCGCGGCTGTCCTGCTCGCGGCGTACCATGCCCTTCTGCTCGAGCGTCGCGAGCGTGCGCGCCACGACGGCCTTGTCGAGATAGAGCATGGCGGCGAGCTCCTCCTGGCTCGCGCCCTCCGCATCGTAGAGGCGGATGAGCAGCACGTACTCAGAATACGTGAGATGCAGCCGCGCACACGCCGCCGTCACGAACGCCTGCGAACGGCGATAGAGGATCGTAAAACAACGCCCGACACTGACATAATCCATAAAGCCTGTCCCCTCTCCGCGCCGGAGGCAGCTTTCCTCCTCCGCGCGTGAAATCGTTGAGTCAGTCAACGATTTATCCCCTGAAAAACAAACGATTTCCCACATGAAACATTATAGCAATTTACTCCACAAAGTCAACGGTCCCCGTCCGGCGCAGATATGCAAAAAGCGCAGCGACCCCTGCCGCTGCGCGAAAAAATCTTCTATGTCTTGGTATCAAGATTCCAAGTGCCGCTCACTCGGCATCCATGCGCCCGGCGGCCGCTTTCCGGCGGCGGTGGCGCAGGTAGAGCCCCGCGATGACGACGACGCATACCGCGACGAAGACGAGGCTCGCCTCGTGCCCGATCGCGAGCATGACCTGCCAGCTCTTGCCGAGCATCACGCCCGCCGCGAGGATCAGCGCCGTCCAGGGCAGCGCGCCCGCGAACGTCAGCAGCGTGAACTTCTTCAGATCAACGTGCGCGAATCCCGCGGGCAGGGAGATGAACGTGCGCACGACGGGCAGCATGCGGCTGAAGAAGACCGCCTTGAGCCCGTAGCGGTCGAACCAGTTCTGCGCGATGTCCACATGATGCTTCTTGATGAAGAAATAGCGGCCGTAGCGGTCGACGAACGACCGCCCGCCATAGTGCCCGACGGCATAGGCGAAAAGCGATCCCGCCATGCCGCCGACCATGCCCGCCACGAGCGCCGCGGCATATCCAAGCTGCCCGTCGAAGATCAGGTAGCCCGCAAAGCCCAGGATCAGCTCCGACGGAATCGGGATGCAGGCGTTCTCCGCCGCCATGAGCACCGCGATCGCCACGTAGCCCCACGCCGCGATGAAATCCATGAAATATACCGAAAACTGCTCCAACGCCATCGTTCCTTTCTCTCTCGGAATCAACCAACACTTTCATCTTTATGTCCAGTATAGCAACCTTTTGTGAAAAAAACGTAACGCTGGACAGATTTTCTCACGATATTTAGAGCCTCACCGCCACGAGCTGCACGAGCCCTGCCGCGCCGAACGCGAGGAAGAGGAGCCCGGAGAGCAGGCGCATCCACCGCGGCGCGAGGAACCGCTTGAGACAGGAGCCCGCCACGAGGCCGAGGCTGTCCGCGAGCAGCATCGCGAGCACCGCGCCGAGGAGCACGGGCAGCCACGCCTGCCACTGCGCAGCGAGCGTCAGCGCCGCGAACTGCGTCTTGTCCCCCATCTCGCCGAGGAAGAAGGACGCCGCGATCGTGAGCACGGGACCGAAGCGCGCAGGCGCCGCCTGCTCCTCCTCATCCTCCGCCTCATCGCTGCGCAGCGTCACGAGACCGAACGCGAGGAAGACGAGCGAAGCGATGAGCGCCATGACATCCGGTGCGAGCAGCCCGCCGAGGAAATTTCCCACGCCGACCGCGAGCGCGTGCACGACGAAGATGCCCAGCGTCATGCCGAGGAGGACCTGCCGCCACGCGTACTTCGCGGCGAGCGCCATGACGAGCAGCTGCGTCTTGTCCCCAAGCTCCGCGAGGAAGATGATCGAAAACGTCGCGATGCCTGCCTCCATGACGCGTTCCCTCCTACTACGAATTATTCTCATCTATAGCTATATACGAAAAAAAGTCCGCCAAAGCGGACTCGCATGTGCAAATGGTGCCTCAGAGCGGAATCGAACCACTGACACGGGGATTTTCAGTCCCCTGCTCTACCGACTGAGCTACCGAGGCAAGCTGGCGACCCGAATGGGACTTGAACCCATGACCTCCGCCGTGACAGGGCGGCATTCTAACCAACTAAACTACCGGGCCGGATTGGTGACGCGTACGGGATTCGAACCCATGAAGCCGCCGTGAAAGGGCGGTGTCTTAACCACTTGACCAACGCGCCGAAAGCATCCATGTTGATACTCACAGGAAAGAATTATACAAGAAGAGCGCTCTGTTGTCAACAAGAATTTTCTCTGCACATGACCTCAAGATCCCGGTGCTTTGCGCGCCTGTCTTTTCACGCCCTGCGTTTTCCTGTATAATAGAGGAAGTTTCCTCGCGTTTTTACAGAAAGAGAAAGAAGGCTATCATCATGAGTACTCCACATAACGCCGCAGAGAAGGGCGACATCGCTGAGCGCATCCTGCTGCCGGGCGATCCGCTGCGCGCGAAGTTCATCGCGGAAAATTTCCTCGAGGGTGCAAAGGAATACACGCACGTGCGCAATATCCTCGGTTACACGGGCACGTACAAGGGCGTACCCGTGTCCGTGCAGGGGACGGGCATGGGCATCCCGTCCATTTCCATCTACGTGCATGAGCTCATCCACACGTACGGCTGCAAGAAACTGTTCCGCGTCGGCACCTGCGGCGGCATGCATCCGGATGTGAAGCTGCGCGATATCCTCATCGCTCAGGCCGCGAGCACGGACTCGAGCCTCATCCGCAACATCTTCGGCGGCACGATCAATTTCTGCCCGATCGCCGATTTCTCCCTGCTCGAGAAGGCCGTCGCCAACGCGCGCAAACTGAACCTGCGCGCGACGGTCGGTAACATCATCTCCGTCGATCGCTTCTACGACGATGATATCGACAACGACAAGCTCAGGAAATACGGCATCCTCGGCGTCGAGATGGAGTCGGCGGCGCTCTACACGCTCGCGGCGGAGGCGCACGTGCAGGCACTCGCGCTCTTCACGGTCAGCGACCATCTGATCACGGGCGAGTGCTGCACGATCGAGGAACGTCAGGCGAGCTTCAACGACATGATCCACATCGCCCTCGAGACTGCGATCGAGGACTGAGTCCGCATCATGCATCAATATCTTTTCTTCATCGGGGACTTCCCCATCCGCGCCTACGGGCTCGTCCTCTCCCTCTCCATCGTGCTCGCGACGGGCGTGGGGTATTTCCTCGCGAAAGCCGACGGGCGCGGCTATGAGAAATACATCGTCGACCTCGGCATCTGTTGCGGCGCCGCCGGCCTGCTCGGCGCACGTCTCTGGGATGTCTTCTTCTTCGATTGGGATTACTATCACAACCATCTCTCGGAGCTCCTGAGTGTCTGGCAGGGCGGCATGGCGATCCAGGGCGGCATCGTGCTCGGCGTGCTCGCTGGCGTCTGGTACTGCCGCCGCCACAGCATCGAGACGCTCCACCTCATGGATGTGCTCGCGCCTGCGATCATCCTCGGACAGTCGCTCGGGCGCTGCGCGAACCTTTTGAACGGCGATGCGTTCGGCGCGCCGACGGGCAGCGCGTTCGGCATCCTCTACCCGACGACGACGCTCGCCTACCACACCTACGGCGATCAGCCGCTCTGGCCCGCGGAGATCTGGGAGGGACAGCTCGACATCGTGATCTTCGCGCTGCTCCTGCTCTACCGCACGACGTCTCACGCGCGCGGGCAGTGCTTCGCGCTCTACGTGCTGCTCTACAGCACGGCGCGCTTCTTCCTCGAGTATCTGCGCGGCGACTATACGGAGCCCGTGCTCGGCCTCTTGCACAGCGCGCAGATGACGAGCGTCATCTGCTTCGCGCTCGCGGCATCGGCATTCCTCTATCTCGAGTGGCGGCGCCGCCGCCCGGAGGTGCAGCGCGTCCAGAAGCGCGCGCAGAAAGGAGGACCCCCCTCATGAGATCCTGGAAACTTCCGACTCGCCTCGCGGCAGGCGCCGCACTCGCCTGCCTCACCGCCTGCCTCTTCGCGCCGCCCGCCGAGGCGCACCTCGGCGCGGATGTCGGCATCCTCTTCCCCATGGGCGGGAGCGGGCAGACGGCGCCGCGCACGAGCGCGGAGAGCTATGCCGCCTGCGCTGATGGGACGCTCATCGAGGAGCTCACGGTGCGGGAGAAGAGCGGCCGCCTGCTCCTCGAGCTCAAGGTCACGAACAGCGGCGATGCGCCCTATACGATCGCGCACCGCGACGGGCAGGAGTATGATTTCTCCCTGCTCGACCGAAATGGCAGCGCGCTCTACACGTGGTCGGACAACATGGCGTTCACGCAGGCGCTGACCTCCTCGACCATCCCGGCGCACGACAGCGTCGTCTACACGGCGGAGATCAAGCGTGTGGACTACAAGAAACTCAAGGACGACGCCGTGCTCGCCGTCGCCTGGCTCACCGATACCCCCTATCGCCTCATGACGCACGTGCCGGCGCAGACGACGCGCACCGCCTCGGGCAGCACGGGCGCCATCATCGGCAGCATCCATATCGGCAACGGCCATTGGTACCACGATTGACAGTCCCCGGTGCACAGCGCCGATAGAAGACAGTAAGAAACGCCCCGCGGGTGGAAGCACCACCCGCGGAGCGTTTTCGTTTATGGGCATTTCCTTAGACGCACGCGCGCACAGTCACTCTTTCATGCGCGCGTAGATCGACGCGACGCGGCGCCTGCGATGCAGCATGCCCGGCACGATGAGCAGGACGCTGACGGCGAGACCGACGAAGAGCGGATTGATGCGCACGCCGAGCGCGTTCGCCGCGAGCGCCGCGCCCGTCGAGAGGACCATCGAGGCGATAGCCCAATGGCGCTCGATCGCGCGCGGCACGAAGACCGCGATCGTCAGCGGCAGGAAGATGCCGCCGCCACGCAGCGCCATGGAGAGATACGACCAGAAGAGGACCTGCGAGCCCTCATTGAGTACGGCGATGACGGAGGCGACGACGATCGTCGCGAGCACGAGCAGGCGCGTGAGCCAGAGCTCGGAGGCGCTCTTCGTGACATGCAGGACCTTGCAGAAGATGTCGCGCGAGAGCATCGTGCCGATGCCGAGCGACAGCCCCGCCGTCGAGCCGATGAGCGAGAGCATGATACCGCCCATGGCGATGCTGCCGAGCACGACGGGCTGATAGGAGAGCAGGAACGTCGGCAGCGCGAGGATCGCGGGCACCTCGGGGTGCGCCGCGTGCATGTACATGCCGATCATCGCACAGGGGAGGCCGATGGGCAGCGAGATGAGCGCCGCCACGAACGCGCCGACGGATGCCGTCTTCGGCGTCGTCGCGGAGAAGATCGCCTGCACGTACGTCTGCGTGCAGATCATGCCGACGATGACGGAGACGAGGTTCGCCATCGTCATCTGCATGCCGCCCGCGAAGAGGTTGAACCAGGTATCCGCAGACAACGCCTCGTGGATCTCCGGCTGGAAGAGCACCGCATAGCCCGCAGCGCCGCCGGCGATGAGCATGCTGACCCAGATGACGACCATCTTGAGGATGCCCCCGACGCCCGCGCTCTTCATGCCGCCGAAGAAGGCATAGCAGGCGACGAGCACGAGCAGGATGCCCGCCGCGGGCCAGAAGGGAATGGCGAGGATCGCCGCGATGATGTAGATGCCCGGCAGGCAGCTCGAGACTGCGCTGAACAGGATGCCGAGCGACGAGACGACGCTCGTGAAGACGCCCCCTGCCCTGCCGTAGTTGCGCACGAGGTACTGCGGGATGGTCTCGAGCGAGGACTGTCGCAGCGGGCGCGCGTAGAAGACGCCCATGATGATGAGCGCGAGCCCCACGCCGATCGTGAACCACCAGGCGGAGAGCCCGACCGTCGACGCGAGCTGCGCCGTGCCGATCGTGGCGCCGCCGCCGACACAGGTACCGGCGATGCTGCCCGCGACGAGCGGCACGCCCGCGGAGCGGCCGCCGAGGCTGAAGCCCTCTGCCGAGTGGATGGAACGGGCGGCGTAGATCCCGCAGCCGAGCACGACGGCGATCGTCAAAGCGATGATGGCAAGCTGAAGCAGGGAGAGTTCCATAGAGCGCATCAGATCCTTTCTCCGTTTTCCGGAACACACCTACATTTTCTGAAAACTATATGGAGATTATAGCACGGTGCGGGTGAGCGTCAAGCATTGATTCCACGGCACTGGGACAAAAAAAGAGACCTGAAGCCTGGCATTTCGTATTGCCCGGTTCAGGTCTTGCGCGGGACGTGCCCTGCGCGTCATATCAAACGATCAAATTATTATATCATCAAACTATGTTACAGGATCTCAGGAAATCGTGCAGAGACGGCCGGTGTGTCATTCCACGACCGGTTCCGGCTCCTGCACTTCGTCGTCGATTGCGACCTCCGCCTCCGGCTTCTTGTCCGTCTCGACGACCTCGAGGTTGCGGTAGCGCCGCATGCCCGTACCGGCAGGGATGAGCTTGCCGATGATGACGTTCTCCTTGAGTCCGACGAGCGGATCGACCTTGCCCTTGATGGCGGCATCGGTGAGCACGCGCGTCGTCTCCTGGAAGGACGCTGCCGAGAGGAAGGAATCCGTCGCGAGGGAGGCCTTCGTGATGCCGAGCAGGATTGGCTTCGCCACTGCCGGCTCGCCGCCCTCCTCGATGGCCTTCGTGTTGGCGGCCTCGAACTGGTTGATGTCAATGTACTCGCCTGGCAGGAAGTCCGTGCTGCCGGACTCCTCGATCTTGACCTTGCGGAGCATCTGACGGACCATGACCTCGATGTGCTTGTCGTTGATCTCGACACCCTGGGACTTGTAGACTTTCTGCACCTCGTAGACGAGGTAGCGCTGCGTTGCCTGCAGGCCGCAAATGCGCAGGATGTCGTGCGGGTTGACCGAGCCCTCGGTGAGCTTGTCGCCCGGCTCGAGCTTCATGCCGTCGCGGACCGCCATGCGCGCACCGAACGGGATTGCGTACTCGCGCGCCTCGCCCTCGGCGGGATGGATCGTGACCTTACGCATGCCCTTGCCCGTGTCCTCGACCTCTGCCATGCCGCCGATCTCGGCGATGATGGCATGATGTTTCGGCTTGCGTGCCTCGAAAAGCTCCTCGACACGCGGCAGGCCCTGCGTGATATCGTCGCCCGCGACGCCGCCCGAGTGGAACGTGCGCATCGTGAGCTGCGTGCCCGGCTCGCCGATGGACTGCGCGGCGATGACGCCGACCGCCTCACCGACCTCGACCTCGGTCTGGTTCGCGAGGTCACGGCCGTAGCACTTGATGCAGACGCCGAACTGCGATTTGCAGGTCAGCACGCTGCGGATGGAAACCTTGTCGCGCACGGCGGCGATCTTCTTCGCGAGTTCCTCGTCGACTGTATCGTTGAGCGAAGCGATCTTCTCGCCCGTCGCCGGATCGACGATGTCCTCTGCAAGCACGCGGCCGACGATGCGCTCCTCGAGCGACTCGATGATGCCGTCGCCCTCCTTGATCGCCTCGACCTCGATGCCGCGCACGTTGTTGTTGCGGACATGGATGACCTTCGCGTCGGAGGCGAGCACCTTCTCGATGTTCTCCGCCGTGAGGTGTTCGTGCGCCGACAGGACGACATTGCCCTCGCTGTCAACGACGTCCTTCGTGATCTCCTTGTCGAGCATCTCGCGGACGAGCGTGTCGTGCGCCTTCTGGCGCTCTGCCTCATCCGGCGTGCCGAGCCTGATGGCCTCGGAGACCATCGCGCTCGAGACGGATGCTGCCGTCTGCACGGACGTGCCGCGCACCATGAGCTCCGGCACGGCGTGCTCGCCGATCGTCATGAGCTCTTCGTCGCCGAGGACCGTGTCCTTCTCGAAGAGGACTTCGCCCGTCTGCGGGTCGAGCACGTCGGCGGCGAGCAGGCGGCCGAGCAGCGTATCGTTGAGGATCTCGAGCGCGTCCATCGTGTCCGCGGCGAGCGTCGCACGCGAGAGCACGAGGCTGAGCGCCGAGACGTCGCAGTCTTCCTCGCGCACGATGACATCCTGCGCGACATCGACGAGGCGGCGCGTGAGGTAGCCGGAGTCCGCCGTACGGAGTGCCGTATCGGCGAGACCTTTACGGGCACCGTGCGAGGAGATGAAGTAATCGGAAACGGAGAGGCCTTCGCGGAAGTTCGCCGTGATCGGCAGGTCGATGATCTTGCCGGACGGGTCTGCCATGAGGCCGCGCATGCCGGCGAGCTGACGCATCTGCTGTTTGTTACCGCGGGCACCGGAGTCCGCCATCATGAAGATCGGGTTGAACGCGTCCATGTTCTCCATCATGGCGTCCGCGACATCGTCCGTCGCCTGCGCCCAGAGGCCGATGACCTTCTTGTAGCGCTCCTCCTCGGTCACGAGACCGCGGCTGAACTGGCGCTCGACCTTGTTGACCTGCTTCTGCGCGTCGGCGATGATGGTCTTCTTCTTCGGCGGCACGATGACGTCGGAGATGGCAACCGTCATGCCGGCGATGCAGGCATAGTGATAGCCGAGGTTCTTGACGCCATCGATGACCTCTGCGGTCTTCGTCGCGCCGAAATGATTGTAGCAGTTCGCGACGAGCGCGCCGAGCTGCTTCTTCTTCATGAGGATGCCGAGGCCCCAGGTGCCGTCTTCGTCCTGATGGAAGTAGCGGAGCTCCGGCGGCAGGATCTCGTTGAAGATCATGCGGCCGAGGCTCGTCTTGACGAGGTTCGTCTCCCCGTCCGGCGTCACCATGCGGCAGCGGATCTCCGCCTGGATCGCGAGCTCATGCTGCTGGTACGCGAGCAGCGCCTCGGCGATGCTCGTGACGACCTTGCCCTCGCCGAGCGCGCCCGGCTTCAGGATCGTCAGGTAGTAGGAGCCGAGCACCATGTCCTGCGTCGGCACGATGATGGGCTTGCCATCCTTCGGCGCGAGGATGTGATTCGCGGCGAGCATAAGGATGCGCGCCTCCGTCTGCGCCTCCGCCGAGAGCGGCAGATGGATGGCCATCTGGTCGCCGTCGAAGTCGGCATTGTACGCCGTGCAGGCGAGAGGATGGAGCTTGAGCGCGCGGCCCTCGGTGAGCACCGGCTCGAACGCCTGGATGCCGAGACGATGCAGCGTCGGGGCACGGTTCAGGAGCACCGGATGCTCCTTGATGACGTCCTCGAGCACATCCCAGACCTCGGGGCGTGCGCGCTCGACCATGCGCTTTGCAGACTTGATGTTGTGCGCAGCGCCGGAGGCGACGAGCTTCTTCATGACGAACGGCTTGAAGAGCTCGAGCGCCATCTCCTTCGGCAGGCCGCACTGGTGGAGCTTGAGCTCCGGGCCGACGACGATGACGGAGCGGCCGGAATAGTCGACGCGCTTGCCGAGCAGGTTCTGACGGAAACGTCCCTGCTTGCCCTTGAGCATGTCGGAAAGCGACTTCAGGGGGCGGTTGCCCGGGCCCGTGACGGGGCGGCCGCGGCGGCCGTTGTCGATGAGCGCATCGACGGCCTCCTGCAGCATGCGCTTCTCGTTGCGCACGATGATGTCCGGCGCGCCGAGCTCCAGGAGGCGCTTGAGGCGATTGTTGCGGTTGATGACGCGGCGGTAGAGATCGTTGAGATCGCTCGTCGCGAAGCGGCCGCCGTCGAGCTGGACCATCGGGCGCAGGTCCGGCGGGATGACCGGCACGACGTCGAGGATCATCCAGCTCGGCTTGTTGCCGGACTTGCGGAACGCCTCGACGACCTCGAGCCGACGGATCGCGCGGATCTTCTTCTGCGTCGAGAGCTCGCGCACCTGCTTCCTGAGCTCCTCGCTGAGCTTATCGAGGTCGAGCTCCTCGAGCAGGACCTTGATGGCCTCGGCGCCCATGCCGACCTTGAACGTATTGCCGTACTCCTCGCGCGCCTTGCGGTACGCGGCCTCATCGAGCAGCTGCTTCTTGATGAGGCCGCTGTCGCCCGGGTCGAGCACGATGTACTGCGCGAAGTAGAGCACGCGCTCGAGGTTGCGCGGCGTGATGTCGAGGATCAGGCCCATGCGGCTCGGGATCCCCTTGAAATACCAGATATGCGAGACCGGCGCGGCGAGCTCGATGTGGCCCATGCGCTCGCGGCGCACCTTGGCACGCGTGACCTCGACGCCGCAGCGGTCGCAGATGATGCCCTTGTAACGAATGCGCTTGTACTTGCCGCAGTGGCATTCCCAGTCGCGCGTCGGGCCGAAGATGCGCTCGCAGAAGAGTCCATCGCGCTCCGGTTTCAGCGTGCGGTAGTTGATGGTCTCCGGCTTCTTGACCTCGCCGTAGGACCACTCGCGAATCTTTTCCGGCGAAGCGAGAGCGATGCGCATCGAGTCAAATTTATTTACATCCAGCAAAGAGATGACACTCCCTTCTTATTCCTCACCGTCGTTGTCAGGCGTTTCATTGACCGTCATATTGCCGATGTCCGCGATGATGTCATCTGCGGCATTCGTGTTCTCATCGTCCGTCTGCGCGCCCTCGTCAAACGCATCCGCCGTCTCCGGCGCCGTCTGCGCGGGGCTTTCCTTCGTCGGATCGACGCCCGTGACATCGAGGTCGAGGTCCTTGGCGCGCGCGTTGATATCGTCGTCATCGTCGTCATCCTGGATGGAGACTTCCTTCGCATCGCCGTCGAGCACCTTGATGTCGAGGCCGATGGACTGGAGCTCCTTCACGAGGACCTTGAACGACTCCGGCACGCCCGCCTCGGGGATGTTCTCGCCCTTGACGATGGCCTCATACGCCTTCACGCGGCCGACGACGTCATCGGACTTGACCGTCATCATCTCCTGCAGCGTGTAGGCGGCACCGTACGCCTCGAGCGCCCAGACCTCCATCTCGCCGAAGCGCTGGCCGCCGAACTGCGCCTTGCCGCCGAGCGGCTGCTGCGTGACGAGGGAGTACGGACCCGTGGAGCGCGCGTGGATCTTATCGGCGACGAGGTGATGCAGCTTGAGGAAGTAGGTGCAGCCGACCGTGACGCGGTTCTCAAACGGCTCGCCCGTGCGTCCGTCGTAGAGGATCGTCTTGCCGTCCGCCGGCAGCCCAGCCGCCTTGATCGTACCGAAGACGTCCTCGTCGCTCGCGCCGTCAAAGACCGGCGTCGCGATGTGGAGGCCGGCGACGTCGGGCTTCGGCATGCCGAGCTTGTCGAAGTCGTAGCCGGCGGCGCGCAGGCGCGCCTCGACCGTCGGGTCGCCGTCCTTGATCTGCTGGCCGATGACCTTGACGGCCATGCCGAGATGCGCCTCAAGGATCTGACCGATGTTCATGCGACTCGGGACGCCGAGCGGGTTCAGCACGATGTCGACCGGTGTGCCGTCCGGCAGGAACGGCATGTCCTCCTGGCGCATGATGCGCGAGACGACACCCTTGTTGCCGTGGCGGCCTGCCATCTTATCACCGACGGAGATCTTGCGCTTCTGCGCGATGTAGACGCGCACGAGGCGGTTGACGCCCGGCGGCAGCTCATCGTTGTTATCGCGACTGAAGATCTTCACGTCGACGATCTTGCCCTGCTCGCCGTGCGGCACGCGCAGCGAGGTGTCGCGCACCTCGCGCGCCTTCTCGCCGAAGATGGCGCGCAGCAGGCGCTCCTCAGCCGTGAGCTCCGTCTCGCCTTTCGGCGTGACCTTGCCGACGAGGATATCACCCGGGCGCACGTCGGCGCCGATGGAGATGATGCCCTCTTCGTCGAGGTCCTTGAGCGCGTCCTCTGCGACGTTCGGGATGTCGCGCGTGATCTCCTCGGGGCCGAGCTTCGTGTCGCGCGCATCGCACTCGTACTCCTCGATGTGAATGGAGGTGTAGAGGTCGCGCTTGACGAGGTTCTCCGAGAGCAACACGGCATCCTCGTAGTTGTAGCCCTCCCAAGGCATATAGGCGACGATGATGTTGTAGCCGAGCGCGAGCTCGCCGTGATCCGTCGCTGGGCCGTCAGCGATCGGCTGTTTCTCCTTGACGACGTCGCCCTTGTAGACGATCGGCACCTGGTTGATGCACGTGCCCTGGTTCGAGCGCAGGAACTTCTGCATCTTGTAGTGATCGAGGTTCCCGTCTTCCGTGCGAACATCGATGAAGTCCGCTGTGACTTTCTCGACGGTGCCTGCGTGCTTTGCGAGGATCATGACGCCGGAGTCGCACGCGGCCTTGTACTCCATGCCCGTGCCGACGAGCGGTGCCTGCGTCCGGAGGAGCGGCACGGCCTGGCGCTGCATGTTCGCCCCCATGAGGGCGCGGTTCGCATCGTCGTTCTCGAGGAAGGGGATCATTGCCGTCGCAATGGAGAAGACCTGACGCGGGCTCACGTCCATGTAGTCGACCTTGTCGCGGCTGTGCAGACCCGTCTCCTCGTGGAAACGCGCCGTGACACGCTCGTTGACGAACCATTCGTTCTCATCGAGCGGCTCGTTCGCCTGTGCGATGACGAGGTCGTCTTCTTCGTCTGCCGTGAGGTAGCGCACCTCATCCGTGACCTTGTGCGCATCCTTGTCAATGCGGCGGTACGGCGTCTCCATGAAGCCGAACTGGTTGACGCGCGCATACGTGGCCAGAGAACCGATGAGGCCGATATTCGGGCCTTCTGGGGACTCGACTGGGCACATGCGGCCGTAGTGGGAGTTGTGGACATCGCGGACTTCGAAGCCTGCGCGCTCACGGGAAAGACCGCCCGGGCCGAGAGCCGAGAGACGGCGCTTATGCGTGAGCTCGGAGAGCGGGTTGTGCTGGTCCATGAACTGCGAGAGCTGCGAGGAGCCGAAGAACTCCTTGACGGCAGCGACGACAGGGCGGATGTTGATGAGTGCCTGCGGCGTGATGACATCGGCATCCTGCGTCGTCATGCGCTCGCGCACGACGCGCTCCATGCGCGAAAGGCCGATGCGGAACTGATTCTGCAGCAGCTCACCGACCGCACGCACGCGGCGGTTGCCGAGATGATCGATGTCATCCGTCGTACCCACGCCGTCCATGAGGTTCAGAAGATAATTGATCGAGGCGATGATATCGCTCTTCGTGATCGTGCGGAAATGATACTCGAGCGTCGGGGAGCAGAGCAGCTTCATGCGGCTGCCGTCCTTGCGCTTGAGGTAGACGGTGCAGAGCTCCTCGCCCTCACCGAAGATCGCGTGCTCCTGCTTCTCGTCGATGGCGTCGAGCATGTCCTCCGTCACATACGTGTCCGCAGGGATGATGATCTCACCCGTCTCCTTGTCGACGAGCGGATCGGCGAGCACCTTGCCGAGGATGCGGCGGCGCCAGCCGAGCTTCTTCGTGAGCTTGTAGCGGCCGACCGTCGCGAGATCGTAGCGCTTCGGATCGAAGAAGAGGCCTTCGAGGAGCTGGCGCGCGTTGTCGACGGTCACCGGCTCACCGGGGCGCAGGCGGTTGTAGATGACTTTGAGCGCCTCGTCCGCCGTGTTGATCTCCGGATCGTGGGCGAGCGTAGCGCGGATGCGCTCATCGTTGTGGAAGAGCTGAAGGATCTGCTCATCACTGCCGTAGCCGAGCGCGCGGATGAGGAACGTCACAGGCATCTTGCGCGTGCGGTCGATGCGCACCCAGACGACATCGCTCGCATCCGTTTCGAGCTCGATCCAGGCGCCGCGGTTCGGGATCACCGTCGCGTTGTAGAGCTTTTTGCCCGTCGTATCGATCGTCTCGCCGTAGTAAGCGCCCGGCGAACGCACGAGCTGACTGACGATGACACGCTCAGCGCCGTTGATGATGAAGGTACCCGTGTCGGTCATTTTCGGGAAGTCTCCCATGAAGACTTCCTGTTCCTTGATCTCTCCTGTCTCGCGGTTGACGAGGCGGACATTGACCCGCATCGGCGCAGCCCACGTCACATCACGTTCCTTGCACTCATCGAGGTCATACTTCGGTTCTCCGAGGGAATAACTCTCGAGCGTGAGGACAAGATTTCCCGTGAAATCCGTGATCGGCGAAATGTCATTGAAGATATCCTGCAGCCCCTCATCGAGGAACCACTGATAGGAATTGCGCTGGATATCGAGAAGATGCGGCATCTCCATGACTTCTTTGATTCGCGCGTAGCTATACCTGGTTCGTTTGCCCACCGGCACAGGATTAAATAACAAATCCTTCACCCCTTAGCCTGTAATACATAGTTTGATGATTTTTGGACAATAATGCGGCAAGCAGAAGGGAAGAACAATAAAAAAACAAGGTCTCTTGTTTTCCCTTGCTTGCTTTCCTTTCCGCTTGCGCACACTTCGCCCTATTCTTTTCCTGTAGTTCCTAACTGTATCATGCGAAGATTTATTTGTCAATACCCTAAAACAAAAAAAGAACCGCTCCAGATCGGAGCGGTTCCCAAGCCGAAAACTGAAATTACTTCAGCTCAACCGTAGCGCCAGCCTCTTCGAGCTTCTTCTTGAGCTCTTCAGCCTCAGCCTTCGGAGCATTCTCCTTGACAGCAGCCGGAGCGCCGTCGACGAGAGCCTTTGCTTCCTTCAGGCCGAGACCCGTAGCCTCGCGCACAGCCTTGATGACGTTGATCTTCTTGTCGCCGACAGCCGTGAGCATGACGTTGAACTCCGTCTTCTCCTCAGCAGCAGCGCCGCCAGCAGCGCCGCCAGCAGCAGCAACAGCGACCGGAGCAGCAGCGCTGACACCGAACTTCTCTTCCATAGCCTTCACGAGCTCGGAGAGTTCGAGAACCGTCATGTTCTCAATGGCTTCCATGATTTCTTCTTTCGTCATTTTCAAATACCTCCATTAAATTGGTTTTTTATTGCTAATTCATGCTGCGGGGCAATCCCCGCAGGCGAAGGGTTCCCTCTTATGCGGATTCCTTCTGCGCGCGGACGGCGTCAAGCACATAGACCGCGTTGCGGATAACGCCCTGCAGGACGTTGACCGTGTTGGAAATCGGAGCATTCATGCTGCCAAGGAGCTTGGCGATGAGTTCCTCGCGGGACGGCAGGGAAGCGAGAGCCTTGACGTCGTCGAGGCCGATGACCTTGCCGTCGACCATGCCGACCTTGACCGTCAGCACCTCTGCCTCATCGAGCTTGTTCTTCTTGATGAAGCCGCAGATGACTTTCGCCGGAGCGACAGCATCCTCCGTCGAGAACGCGAACGCCGTCGTGCCCTCGAGATGCTCGTCGAGGCCCTCGATGCCAGCCTCTTTCGCTGCGAGACGGAGCATCGTGTTCTTGACGACATGATACGAGACGCCAGCCTCGCGGAGCTCACGGCGGAGCTCCGTGTCCTGTGCGACCGTCAGGCCTTTGTAGCTCGTGAGGACGACGCCCTTTGCATTCGTGAGCTGGTCTTTGAGCTCAGCCACGATAGCCTGTTTCGTTGAAGATACACCCATGTTTACACCTCCATTCGGATTGGGATTTACGTAAAGCGAAGCAAAAGAACCCCCGGCTGCACGCCGGAGGTCCATAACATTCAAGTTCATGTGCTCCGGCCTCGGCAGGCGGTACAATCCGTTAGATGATAAATCAAACCTGCTGTCTACAGCCAAGATATTCATTTGTGGCGGACACCCTTGCGGAATGCCCTAGGCCGGAGCCTTTGCTGATCGTCAGCCGAGCTCGACTGGCACGCCCGGGCCCATCGTCGCGCTCACGGTGACGGAGCGGATGTACTGGCCTTTCGCTGCTGCCGGCTTGACGCGGATCAGCGTATCCATCAGGGCCTGGAAGTTCTGCTGGAGCTTCTCAGCGTCGAACGACGCCTTGCCGATGACGACATGCACATTGCCTGCCTTATCGGTGCGGTATTCGACCTTGCCTGCTTTTACCTCAGAAATTGCCTTCTGAAGATCCATCGTGACCGTACCCAGTTTCGGGTTCGGCATGAGGCCGCGCGGGCCGAGGATTTTACCGAGGCGGCCGACCGTGCCCATCATGTCCGGCGTGGCGACTGCGACATCGAAGTCGAGCCAACCGCCCTGGATCTTCTGCACGATCTCATCGGAACCGACGAAGTCTGCACCAGCAGCCTCCGCCTCCTTGACCTTCTCGCCCTTTGCGAAGACGAGAACGCGCTTCGTTTTGCCGGTGCCGTTCGGAAGAACGATGGCACCGCGGACCTGCTGGTCCGGATATTTCGGATCAACGCCGAGGCGGACGTGGAGCTCGATGCTCTCATCGAACTTCGCCGTTGCCGTCTTCTTGACGAGATCCATGGCTTCTGCAGCCGTGTAGAGCTTGCCCGGCTCGACGAGCTTGCAAGCTTCCTGGTATTTCTTACCAGCCTTTGCCATTTTCTATACTCCTCTCGTGGTCATAACGGTACATGCCTCCCACGGGTGAGATGTCTCAGTCGACGATCTCGATGCCCATGCTGCGCGCCGTACCCTCGATCATGCGGGTCGCGGCATCGATGTCTGCAGCGTTGAGGTCTTTCATCTTGAGCTCGGCGATCTTCTGAGCCTCTGCGCGCGGCAGTTTCGCGACTTTCGTCTTGTTCGGCTCGCCCGATGCCTTGTCGATCTTGGCAGCTTTCTTCAGCAGAACGGCTGCCGGCGGCGTCTTCGTGATGAACGTGAAGGAACGATCCTCATAGACCGTGATCACGACCGGGATCACGAGACCCGCCTGTGCTTTCGTGCGCTCATTGAACTCCTTGCAGAAGCCCATGATGTTGACGCCTGCCTGGCCGAGTGCCGGACCTACCGGAGGAGCCGGATTTGCCTTGCCGGCGACGACCTGCAGCTTCACGATTTTAGAAACCTTTTTTGCCATGTGTTTTCCACCTCCTTAAAAGGGGAGTCAGATCTTCTCGACCTCATCGAAGCCGAGTTCCACCGGTGTCTCCGAGCCGCCGAACATCTCGGCGAGGACGGTCAGGCGACCTTTCTCCGTGTCGATTGCGGAGACCTTCGCCATGAAGTTCTCGAAGCTGCCGGCGGTGATGCGGACGGAGTCGCCGACCTCGACGTCGAGGACCGGCTTCCGCTCCGTCTCGCCCATGGAGCCCAGAATGCGCTTTGCTTCCGCATCCGTTAGAGGGATCGGCTCTTTGTTATCGGAACCAACGAACCCCGTCACGCCCGTCGTGTTGCGCACGACGTACCAGCTGCGCGGGTTGACGATCATATCAACGAGTACGTATCCCGGGAAGATCTTCCGCTTCACGACCTTGCGATGCCCGCTCGCATCGTCGACAACATCTTCGGTCGGTACGACGACACTGAAGATCTGTCCCTCCATGCCGGCGGAATGGATCTTGCTCTCAAGGTCCGTCTTGACCTTGTTCTCGTAGCCGGAATACGTGTGGATAACATACCAAGCGCGCTTGGCTTCCTTTTCTGCTTTTCCGGTCTCGTTTTGTGATTCCATTTGGTTTCTCCCAGCCATCTTATCTAAGAATGATGTGGAACAATCTCGCGAAGAATGTATCGCACACCCAGATGAGCGCGCAGACGATCGCCACGGCGATGCCGACGACACAAGTATACGTGACGAGCTCTTTCTTCGTCGACCACGATACCTTTTTCATCTCTGCTACGACTTCCCGCAGGAACTCTGCGGGATTCGTCCCATTGGAGGAAGATGATCTTGCGTCTGACAAATTCTTCACATCCTGTCTGCTGCCATGAAGCCCTTACTTCGTCTCCTTGTGAACCGTATGTTTCTTGCAGAACTTGCAGTACTTGTTCATCTCGAGACGGTCCGGGTTGTTTTTCTTGTTCTTGTTGGTGCGGTAGTTGCGGTTATGGCACTCCGTGCACTCAAGCGTGATGTTGTTACGCATTCCTATTTCCACCCCTTACGCTGCGAATTATGACAATCCTGTTTCAAAACGTCACTAATATAATTTAGCACACCTCATATAGCGTGTCAACCCGGTTTTCTCCCGGGCACAAATAAAACCCCTGACGCGAGGGGTTTTCTGTCGTCTTGGTGGCGGCACAGAGATTTGAACTCCGGACACTGCGGGTATGAACCGCATGCTCTAGCCAACTGAGCTATGCCGCCTCTATCTGGAGCTGATAACCAGGATTGAACTGGTGACCTTATCCTTACCAAGGATACGCTCTACCGACTGAGCTATATCAGCACTTCCATGCTTGGTTGCGGGGACAGGACTTGAACCTGTGACCTTCGGGTTATGAGCCCGACGAGCTACCGACTGCTCCACCCCGCGATGAGAACCGTTCATCGTTTATCACTCCCGGCTGACAAGATATTATTATAGTGCAGCTGTCTATGGATGTCAAGAAAAAATTTTACCACTTGGGGCAAATACAAAAAGGGCGCGCAGCGCCTCTCTATCCAAAGCACTGCACGCCCCGCAGCGTCCGGGCAATCCGGGCGTCTGCGTCATTCCTTCTATATCTCTGTCACTTTTCCTCCGCGTCCGCCGTCTGCGTTCCGTCTTCCGGTTTCGTGAAGAGATATTCGTAACGATTGCGAAACTCCTCCTGCGTCATGCGGTAGGCATTCGCGAGGCCCGGATCGTCGAGGTCGCCTTCCTCGAGGCGCATCATGAGGCCGCGCGCGATTTTGTAGTGGACGGACTCGATGTTCACCTTGCGGACTTTCGTCTTGCCCGTCGCGGGGTCCTTGATGTCCTCGAAGCGCATCGGGATCGCCTTGTTGTCCTGGATGGTGATGAGCGCGCCGGAGTCGCCCGCCATGAGGAACTGCACCGCCGAGTAGCCGAGGGAGCGCGCGTAGTCGATATCGTAGGCGATCGGCGCCGTGCAGCGCAGCTCGTAGCCGATCTCCTTGTCGATGATGGAGAGCTTGATGCCGAGCTTCTTCGTTTCTGCGAGCACCGCCTGCTTGAGGATCTCACCGAAGTCGAGCTCGCTGTAGCGGATGTGACCGTGCTCATCCGTCACGACGGTGCCGAGCTTCTTGAAGTCCTCCGGTGCGATCTTCTCGATGATGCCCTCGGCGATGACCGCGACGCCGTAATTCTTGCCCATGAGGTAGCGCTTGACGATGGAGCCCGTGATGACGTCGACGACCTGCTGCAGGGGGATCTTCGCCTGCGGGAACTCCTCGGGGATGATCGTGAGTGCCGCGCCCGCGCTCCTGCCCATGCCGAGCGCGAGATGGCCAGCCGTACGTCCCATCGCGATCGTGAAGTACCAGCGGTTGTTCGTCGTGCGCGCGTCCTCCATGAGGTTCTCGACCTCCTCCGTGCCGAACGCGCGCGCCGTCTCAAAGCCGAACGTCGGCACGCCATCGGGAAGCGGCAGGTCGTTGTCGATGGTCTTCGGCACGTGCACGACGTTGATCGTCCGCCCCATCTTGCGCGCGTAGTCGGAGACCGCCGCCGAGCTGTACGCCGTGTCGTCGCCGCCGATCGTCACGAGGTGCGTGACGCCGAGCTCCGTGAGCGTCTCGACGACCGTGCGCAGGTCGGACTCCTTCTTCGTCGGGTTGAAGCGGCTCATCTTGAGGATGCAGCCGCCCGTAAGATGGATGCGGCTGATGTCCTTCGGCTCGAGGCGGATGTAGTTCTTCTCGCCGCGCGCGAGCCGTGAGAAGCCGTCGTAGATGCCGAGCACGTCCCAGCCGTGGCGCGTCGCCTCGTTCGTGATGCCGGAGATGACGCTGTTGATGCCGGGCGCCGGACCGCCGCCGCAGACGATGGCAATGACGTTCTTGATACCGATCATGGTGAGTCCCCCTTTTGCAGGCTGAGTTTCTTATTTCTTTATGTTTCTGCTTATTTTAATTCTCTTTCTTTTCCTCATTTCCTGCTTTGCGGGCGAAAATCCCGTGAAAATCCCGCGTACCCATACCAAAGGGGAGAGGCACGCCGGCCTCTCCCCCCGCTGGTTCCCTATCATTTGCGGCGCCCGCCCATCTTCGAGCGATGGCCGACGTTCGATTTCTGCTTCGTGCGTCCGTGCACACTGCTCGCGCGGCGGCTGCGCCCGTTGTAGCCCTTGTGGTCTGCGCCCTTGCGGTTCGCGTACTTGCTGAGCGGCTTCTTCGCCGGCTGCTGCGCGCGGCGCTCCTGCGCGATCTGCGCCTTGATCTTCGCCTGCTTTTCCTCGTGCTGACGGTGGCGCTCCGCGTGTGCCTTTTCGATGCGCGCCTTGATGCCCGCCTCGATGCGGCGCAGCTGCGTGTACTGGCGCGCGTTCACGAACGTGATCGCGACGCCCTTCTCGCCGGCGCGTCCCGTGCGGCCGATGCGGTGGATGTACGCCTCCGTGTCGCGCGGGATGTCGTAGTTGACGACGTGCGTGACGCCCTCGATGTCGAGACCGCGCGCCGCGATGTCCGTCGCGACGAGGATCTGGAGCTTCGCCGTGCGGAACCGCTTCAAGACGAGCGAGCGCTGCACCTGCGTGAGGTTGCCATGCAGCTCGTCGACGAGGTAGCCGCGCGCCGCGAGCGCCATCGTCACCTGGTGCACGCGCGCCTTCGTGTGGCAGAACACCATCGCGAGGTACGGCTGATGGCGGTTGATGACATCGCAGAGCGTGTCGAGCTTCGTCTCCTCGCGCGTGTCGATGATCTCCTGCTCGATGCTCTCGAGCGTCACGTGCTCGCCCTTGATGACGATGTCCTCCGGCGCCTTCATGTAGGCGCGCGCGAGCCCCTTGACGCGCTCCGGCATCGTCGCGGAGAAGAGCAGGAACTGGCGGTCGGACGCCACCTCCCCCAGGAGGTGCTCAACGTCCTCGATGAAGCCGAGCTTCATCATCTCGTCTGCCTCGTCGAGCACGACCTTGTTGACCTGCGAGAGGTCGAGCGTGCCGCGGCGCAGGTGGTCGAGCAGGCGCCCCGGCGTGCCGATGATGAGCTGCGGATGGCGGCGGAGCTTCTGCTTCTGCCGCTCGATGTCCTGTCCGCCGTAGAGCACGAGGCTCGTCACGCCCGCGGCCTCGCCGACGAGGGCGGCGACCTTGGCGATCTGCAGCGCGAGCTCGCGCGTCGGCGCGAGCACGAGCGCCTGCGCGACCTCTGCCTGCGGCTTGATGCGCTCTACGAGCGGCAGCAGGTACGCGAGCGTCTTGCCCGTGCCCGTCTGCGCCTGCACGATCACGTCGCGCCCGGCGCGCGCCGCGGGGATTGCCCGCTCCTGCACGGGCGTCGCCTCGCGGATGCCGTGCTGGCGCAACGTCTCGACGACGGAGGGCGCGAGCCCGAATTCCTCAAACGATCTCACGATGAAAGTACCTCCGCGCCCGTTTCCGTGATGAGGATGGTGTTCTCCCACTGGGCGGAGAGCTTGCCGTCCCGCGTGCGCACCGTCCAGCCGTCGCTCCGGTCCGTGTAGACCTTCGACGAGCCCTCGTTGATCATCGGCTCGATGGTGAGCGTCATGCCCGGCACGAGCAGCATCCCCGTGCCCGGCTCACCGACGTGCGGCACAAACGGCTCGGAGTGGAACTCCTTGCCGACGCCGTGCCCGCCGAGGTCCGTCACGACGGAGTAGCCATTCGCGTGCGCATGGTCGCCGCACGCCGCGCTCACGTCGCCGAGGAAATGCCACGGCTTCGCCGCGGCGATGCCGCGCTCCATGCACTCGCGCGTCACGCGCACAAGCCGCTCCGCCGCAGGGCTCACCTCGCCGATCATGTACATGCGCGAAGCGTCCGCGTAGTAACCGTTGAAAAGCGTCGTCATGTCGATATTGACGATGTCCCCTTCCTTGAGGATCGTCTTCTTCGACGGGATGCCGTGGCAGACGACGTCGTTGATGGAAATGCAGACGCTCTTCGGGTAGCCCTCGAAATTGAGGTCGGCGGGGCGCGCGCCGCGCGCGGAGAGGAAATCGTAGACAGCCGCGTCGAGCGTCGCCGTATCGATGCCCGGCCGCACCATCTGCGCCATGAGGTCGAGCGCCGCGTCGTTGATGGCCGCAGCCGCGCGGATGCCCGCGATATCCGCCTCGTTGTTGATGATCTTATGCGGCGGACGGCACTGCCCCTTGAAGAAATCGAACTTCATCTCATTGATGCGTTCATCGTATTCCATGTGGCATTTCTTATACTTCTTGCCGCTGCCACACCAGCACAAATCGTTGCGATTCATGATCGAAAAAATCTCCTTTATCATTCCCATGGATCTTCCCGGCTTTCGCTTTTCCCTGCCGTTACACTCTCCCTATTATATGTCAGCACCGACAGGGAAGACAAGTCCTCTTTCCGGCGCCTGCGCCCGCGCGCGTTCCTTGACAGGGAAAAGACAATGTAATATATTAGGGCGTATGACAAGGCTACGACGTCAGGTCATAAGACCGACCATACCGGGGAGGGCGCAGTCAGCCTGCCCCCCTCGACCAGAAGAAAAGGATGTGTTCCCGTTGCAGAAAAAATGGAAGGCGCTGGTCGCGCTGATCGCGCTTCTCATCGTCCTGCTCCTGCTCGCGCTCGCCTACCTGTTCCATCAGGCGCGCGGCGGCGTCCCCGTGCTCAACTACCATCAGATCAACGACACGGAGCACAACTCCCTGACCGTCAATACCAAGCAGTTCGAGGCGCAGATGAAGTACCTCGCCGAGTCCGGCTACACGCCCATCACGCCGGCGGAGATGCTCGACGCCTGGGAGGGCAAGGGCACGCTGCCGGAAAAGCCCGTCATCATCACGTTCGACGACGGCTACCTCGACAACTACAACCACGCCTACCCCATTCTCCAGAAATACGGGCTCAAGGCGACGATCTTCCTCATCTCCGACTACGTCAGCACCTATCCGAACTACCTCACGTGGGCGGACGTGCTCGAGATGCAAGAGAGCGGCCTCATCGACTTCGAGAGCCATACGCTCTCGCACGAGGAGCTCACGAAAGCCCCCTCGACCGAGGAGGCGAAAAAGCAGCTTACAGAGTCGAAGAAAGCGCTCGAGTGGCACCTCGGCCGTCCCGTGACCTTCATCGCCTATCCCTGCGGGGAGTACGACGAAACCATCGAAGACCTCACGAAGGGCACCGGCTACCGCGCCGCCTTCACCGTGAACTACGGCCTCGCCGAGCCCGGCGAGGACCCCTTCATCCTCGACCGCGTGCCGATCTTCGGCAGCAACAGCCACACGCTCGCGCGCTTCAAGCTGCGCCTGGCGCTCGCCCCCGTGCTCGCGCCGCTCAATCAGTTCAAGATCGCGCTCGGCAAGGGACACCCGTGGCTCGCCCATTTCATCATGATCCCGTGAGTGCATACGAAAACGAAAGCCGCTGCCGCAAAGGCGCGGCTTTTTCTTGTGGATGCGCCCATACGAAAAGAGCCCCGGACAGACCGTCTGGGGCTCTTGCAGTGTCAAATGGTGGAGATGAGGAGAATCGAACTCCTGTCCAAAATACGTCCACATCATACAGCATTATCGCAATAGCCTGAGTATGCAGGCACCATAGGAGCGCATCTCTGGGATTCAGAGATTTCCACCACCGGCTTTTACAAAGCCGGAAACTGCCGTCTTTATTTGAAACCTCAGGGTTGGCGAACGGCTTGTACTTCCCGAGGGGCTACGCGATCAGTCCGAAGACCGATCAAGCAGCGTATGCGTATTCAGCTTCGTCAGTTGAATTTAGCTGTTGGCTTTTACGTTTGACAACAATCAACGTGCGAACTGCATGGCTTCCATACCCTGTCGAAACCATTACATCCCCGATGAGTGAAAATATTTTACCACATCCAACGGGGATTATCAAGGGTTTTCTCGTCTCAGCCCTTGACGACGATGTTCACGAGCTTCTTCGGTACGCAGATGACCTTGACGATCGTCTTGCCCGCCGTGAGCTCCTGCACGCGCGCGTTCTCCTTCGCCGCCTGCTCCATCGCCGCGCGGTCCGCGCCGGCGGGGAGCATGATGCGGCCGCGGACCTTGCCGTTGATCTGCAGAACGATCTCGACCTCGTCGACCTTGAGCGCTTCCTCGTCATAGGATGGCCATTTCTGCTGATGGACGCTGCCCGCGGCGAAGAGGCGGCTCCAGAGCTCCTCCGTGATGTGCGGTGCGAACGGCGCGAGCATGAGCAGGAGATCGCGCGCCGTCTCGCGCGCGAGCCCCGCGTTCAGTTCCTTGTCCTGGAACGTATAGACGGCGTTGACGAGCTCCATGATCGAGGAGACCGCCGTATTGAACATGAAGCGGTCGCGGATGTCCTCCGTGACTTTCTTGATCGTTGTGTGGAGCACGCGGCGCAGGTCTTTCTCCTCCTTCGTGAGCGCGCTCACGTCATAGGCGTCCCCGCCCGTCTTGACCGCCTGCTCGAAATGCAGCAGGATGCGCCAGACGCGGCCGAGGAAGCGGTAGGCGCCCTCGACGCCCTGGTCGCTCCACTCGAGGTCGCGGTCGACCGGCGCCGCGAAGAGGATGAAGAGGCGCGCGGTATCGGCGCCGTACTTCGCGATGATCTCCTCCGGCGAGACGACGTTGCCCTTCGACTTCGACATCTTCGAGCCGTCCTTGAGGACCATGCCCTGCGTGAGCAGGTTCGTGAACGGCTCGTCGAAGTCGACGAGCCCCGCGTCGTGCAGCACCTTCGTGAAGAAGCGCGAGTAGAGGAGGTGCAGGATGGCGTGCTCGATGCCGCCGATGTACTGATCGACGGGCGCCCAGTAGTTCACCTTGTCCTTCGCGAAGGGCTCCCGGTCGTTCTTCGGGTCGGTGTAGCGCAGGTAGTACCACGAAGAGCAGATGAACGTGTCCATCGTGTCCGTCTCGCGCGTCGCGTCGGCACCGCATTTCGGGCACTTGCAGTGCACGAAGTGCTCGCTCGAGGCGAGCGGCGAGAGGCTGCCCTGATCGAACGAGACGTCGTCCGGCAGCAGCACGGGCAGGTCTTCCTCCGGCACGAGCACCTCGCCGCAATGCGGGCAGTTGATGACAGGGATCGGTGCGCCCCAGTAGCGCTGGCGCGAGATGAGCCAGTCGCGCAGGCGGAAATTCACGCGGCGCTTGCCGAATCCCTCTTTTTCCGCCTTGTCCATGATGCCCTGCATCGCCGCCTTGATGTCAAGGCCGCTGAACTCCGCAGAGTTGACGAGGACGCCGTCCTTGTCCGTGTACGCCTCCGTCATCTCCTCGAGCTTCAGCTCATGGTCGCGCGGCTGCAGCGTGATGATCTTCGGGATCTCATACTTCGTCGCGAACATCCAGTCGCGCGAATCCTCCGACGGCACGCCGATGACCGCGCCCGTGCCGTAGTCGGCGAGCACGTAGTTCGTGATCCAGATCTGCACTTCCTTGCCGTTGAAGGGGTTCACGCAGGTGAGCCCCGTGTTGATGCCCTCTTTCTCCGACTCGCTCGACGTGCGCTCCATCTCGCTCGTGTTGCGCACGCGCTTCACGAAGGCGCGGATCTCCTTCGCCTTGCCGCTCTTCTCGCAGATGGCGTCGACGAGCGGATGCTCCGCCGCGAGCGCGAGGAACGTGATGCCGTAGACCGTATCGGGGCGCGTCGTGTAGGCGGCGATCTTCTCCCCGAGCGCCGGGCAGTCGAGCGAGAACTCGAGACCCTCGCTGCGGCCGATCCAGTTCTCCTGCATCGTCTTGACACGCTCCGGCCAGCCCTTGAGCTTATCGAGATCCTTCAGCAGCACATCGGCGTAGTCCGTGATTTTCAGGAACCACTGCGAGAGATCCTTTTTCTCCACGGGCGAGTCGCAGCGCCAGCATTTGCCGTCGATGACCTGCTCGTTCGCGAGCACCGTACCGCAGGTATCGCACCAGTTGACCGACGCCTTCTTCTTGTAGGCGAGGCCGCGCTTGTAGAAGAGCTCGAAGAGCCACTGCGTCCACTTGTAGTACGACGGGTCGCACGTCTTGACCTCGCGGTCCCAGTCGTAGGAGAGGCCCATCTCCTTCTGCTGGCGCTCCATGTTCTCGATGTTGCTGTACGTCCAGTCGGCGGGCTTCACGCCGTGCTTGATCGCCGCATTCTCCGCGGGCATGCCGAACGAGTCGAAGCCCATCGGATGCAGCACGTTGTAGCCCTCCATCGTTTTGTAGCGCGCCATGACGTCACCGATGGAGTAGTTGCGCACGTGCCCCATGTGGAGATTGCCCGACGGATACGGGAACATCTCGAGCGCGTAGTATTTCGGGCGCGCGGGATCGGCCTCCGTCTTGTAGACCTGCTCCTCCTCCCATTTTTTCTGCCATTTCTTCTCGATTTCCTGTGGATTGTAGCGATCCATACTTTTCCTCCCCATAAAACAAAAGCCCCCGGACGCCATACGGCATCCAGGGACGAAAACTCGCGGTACCACCCTGCTTGACCGGCGGCTGCCGCCGGTCCTCTCATGCGCTAACGCCGCCTGCGTCGGCAGGTTTCCCTGCCGCTCCTCCCGAGTGAGTTCAGCGCCTCAGGCACCGGCTCGCACCACCCGCCGGCTCTCTTGCGCCCTCGCACGCCTACTGCTCTCGTTCATCGGATTTACATAGTTCCTATTATATCGGGGATAGTCCCAGGCGTCAACTGTTTTCCCCATAGGCACGCGCCTCGCGGCGCGCCTGCTGCTCCTCCCACTTGCGCTTCGCGTCTGCGTAGCTCTCGCACTCGAGCGTGAAGCCCTTGCCCGAGACCTCCGACGTGTCGGAGACGATCATGAACGCCTGCGGGTCGTGATGGCGCACGATGGTCTTGACGCGGCCGACCTGCGTGAGGCTCACGACGGCGAAGAGGATGCCGCGCGGCTCCTGCGTGAGGCCGCCGCGACCATCGAGGTAGGTGACGCCGCGGTGGACGTGCTCCATGATGTCCGTGCAGATCTTCTCCGCCTCACCGGAGATGATGAGAATGGACTTCTCGCGGTTGAGGCCAGCGGCGACGCGGTTCGTGAGCTCCGCGATCACGTAGATGGAGATGAACGTGAAGAGCATCTCCTCGAGCGTGCAGACGAACGCCGAGCCCGCGACGATGAGGAAGTTCAGCGCGAAGATCGCGGTGCCCATGTCGATGGCGTAGTATTTCTTGACGACGGCGCCGACGACGTCGAGGCCGCCCGTGTTCGCATTGACGCGGAACACCATGCCGAAGCCAATGCCCGTGAGCACGCCGCCGAAGACGGAGTTCAATACGATGTTCGAGCAGACGTTCCAGTCGACGACGAAATGCGTGCAGTCGAGCAGGAGCGAGAGCACGACGGTGCCGAAGATCGTGTCGAACGCGTAGTGCCTGCCGAACACGCGGTAGGCGAGGTAGAGGATCGGCAGGTTGTAGACGAAGTTCTGCGCGCCGACGGGCAGGCCCGTGAGGTAGTAGATCACGATGGCGATGCCGCTGATGCCGCCCGTCAGGAGATGCGCAGGGATCAGGAAGAGATTGTAGCCGAGCGCCGTGAGGAGCGTGCCGAGGATGATCTGCGCGTAGCGCAGGGCGTGGCGCGAGACAGGGCTCGTCAGAGCCAGAGAACCCATAGGAACCACCACTTTCTCATGCAGGAAGGGGAAACGTCCGGCGCGGCGCCAAGTGCGCTGGACGCCCAAGGCGTGCAGGGCGTCCCTGCCGTCAAAGGAACTGGAAGATATCGTGCGACGCCTCGTCCGCCACGATCTCGACGGCGAGGCGACGCTCGGCGCAGAGCGCGCGCAGGCGCGCAGCGAGCGCCGCCGCGATGGGGAACTCCGTACCGAAATGGCCGGCGTCGATGAGGTGCAGCCCGAGCTCCGCCGCATGCTGCGCCTCGTGGTATTTCACGTCGCCCGTGAGGTAGGCGTCGACGCCGAGCGCGGCGGCGCGGTCGATGAACTCCGCGCCGCTGCCGGAGACGAGCGCCACCTTGCGCACGGGGCGCGGCCCGGCATCGACGTAGCGCAGGTGTGGGACGGGAAGTGCCGCGCGCACCTTTGCAGCGAAATCCGCGATGGACATCGGCGCGGGAAGCGTCCCCACGCGCCCGAGGCTCCATACGCTGCCGTCCTCCTCCTGCGCCGTGACCTCGAAGGCGGAGAGATGCGAGAGCCCGACGAGGTGCGCGAGCACATCATTGACGCCGCCCGCCGCGATGTCGAGGTTCGTATGCGCCGCGAAGACGGCGATGCCGTGCGCGAGGAGCGCGGCGATGCGCCTGCCCGCGGGCTCCTCCGTGCGGATCGCCTTGAGCGGCTGGAAGATCAGCGGATGATGCGCGATGATGAGCTGCGCCCCGCACGCCGCCGCCTGCTCTATGACCGCATCGCTCACGTCGAGGCAGACGAGGACGCGCGCGACGCGCGCCCGCGGGCTGCCGACGAGCAGACCGGGGTTGTCCCACGACTCCGCGAGATGACGCGGCGCGATCTCCTCCATGAGGTCCATGAGGTCCTGACATGTCACCATACGAGCATCTCCTCCAATGCCGCGATCCGCTGCTGGACCGCCCGATACTTCGCGCTCGCCTTCGCGCGCGCGCTCCTCTCCATACCTGCCGCCGCACGGCGCACGAGGAAGAGCTGGCTCTCGATGTGATGGCGCAGCAGCTCGTCCCTCCGATTCCGCAGCACGGGGCCGACGGCGAGCGTCACGTCGTCCGGCATCGGGCGCTCCCCGGGTCGTGCAAGGATGACCGTGTAGAGGCGGTCGTCCGCGACGACGAGCGTCTCATCCGCCACATGCCACGCGTGCGCATAGAGGTCGCGGCGCAGCTCCTCCTCGCCCGTCATCGGCTGCAGCACGAGCGCCGAGAGCGTTTGGACGACGGCAGGCGCTGCCGCGAAGAGCTGCGTCATGAGCACGCCGCCCATGCCCGCGAGGCAGACCGTGTCCACCTCCCCGGGCGCGAGCACCGTGAGCCCGTCGCCGCGGCGCACC